>Ga0214192_1000298_pt1 | contig 31742 bp, 31 predicted proteins | sample TroBogEpilimnion_44_FD_153030 | JGI IMG/M metagenome (GOLD analysis project Ga0214192, IMG submission 153030) | Freshwater microbial communities from Trout Bog Lake, WI - 29JUL2008 epilimnion | ecosystem: Environmental > Aquatic > Freshwater > Lake > Epilimnion/Euphotic zone | place: Trout Bog... | reverse complement strand
CTACTGGTTGGTCTACAACTACTGGTTGGTCTACAACTACTGGTTGGTCTACAACTACTGGTTGGTCTACAACTACTGGTTGGTCTACAACTACTGGTTTAGTAGAACTAAAATGCTCATTATTATGATGAGCAATTTGCATATTAAGAGTATTGTTTGTTACATATATATTTAGAAAACTAAAATCGGGTGATTTGAACATTTTTAATAAAATGTAAAGGTTTAAATTAGTTTATTCTATCGTTTAGTGCCTGACATGGTATAATTACCACCTTTTTGTAAAGGTGCTAAACGTTGTTGCCATAATTCAGAGTTTCTCTTTCTCATTAAACGTGTCATTAAATCAGTACGAAAATCAATTGTATCGTCCAGAACACCTTGTTCTGCTATTTTTCGACTATTGCAATTGTTTGACATAATATCATTATTTGATTGAACAATGCCATAAGAATCAGCTTTTAATAAATGATCAATATTTGTTCTTGTGATATAGTTAGGTCTTCTTACTGCATTAACATCATCATAGTAAAATCGAGGCTGACCTGTAATTTCATGTTCATACTCTCGGTAACTAGTTCCGTATCCATTTGATCTAGGATCGTATACTTCATAAGGCGCAGTTCCATAATCTGTTTTATCAATTTCTTCAACTGGTTCATATAAACTAGGATCTAATGCTGTATACAGAGTATTTCCTTTTTTATCTTTTGTTATTTTTCTAGGAGGAATTTGTTGGTCAAAAGAAATACCAATATTATAATTGATAGGTTCAATGATCTGTGTTTTATAATAAACGCCTGGTGTAATTGTACTTGTAAATAATTCATTATTTAATTCTTTTACATTTTCATTTCTTTCACAATTTCCAGCCATAAAATTTGTAGGCAAATCGTAATTAATATTACTAGGATCATATGTACATGAACGATTTACATCTCCTTGATATTTTAATACCCCATCTGTCTTGTTAAATTTATATGCATCACTTATTAAACGATTTTTTTCTACTAAAACATCTTTAGGTATTACAGTAGATGTACCCATTTGGGACCCATTATCCAAAGGAATAGGATATTTACCATTATATTCTCCTAATGTATCTAAAGGAGTTTGAGGACTTTTATATTTATTTTGATAGTAAGAAGGTTTTTGTGCTTCATAATTTTCAACTAAAGGTTCATCGCTTGTATAATATCCACTTCCATAATAATCTTGTGTTCTCTTTTCATTAATAACACTAGGATAAACAAAATCATTTTCTTTCCAGTATTCCCAATCATAAGAAGGTGGTGCTACTACAGGTGCAACTAATGTTTTAGGATTTGGAGGTCCAACTAATCTTTGATTTTTTGAAATAAATGTTTGATCAGGAACAATTTCAGTAGATTTTATACGTTCATCTGTATAATAAGAAGGAAACTTTTCAACAGTATAACGGTTACGTTTAAAGTTATTTACTCCTTCTTTATAAAGATTTTCTGTTTTTTGAATATAATTATTTTCTTTTTTTTCCTTGTAATGTTCATAGATATTCATCTGATCCTTTTGTAAGTAGTAAAGAATAATAATAAAAATAATAGAAAGCATAAAAAATAATAATGAATGTTTATAACCAATCAAATACATGATTAAAAAAGTAACAATTATAAGTCTAGTAATTGTATTAATTTTTTCTTCACGTCTCATTACATCTTTTGGAACGAATTTTATATCCTTAAATAAAATTAAAGGATTTTCTAACCAAAAAACTGAATTACAAGTATTCATTTTATAAAAATGAATATAAAAAATTATAATCAAGAAAAATTAAAAATAATGAGCAAGAAAAGATGCTTTTTTTTAAAAGGTTTTATCCCTGAAGAAGTTGATAAGAAGTATGGTTTATACATCGTTTCAAACATTGAAAAAGAAAATATTGTTTTACAAAATAAAACAAATATTTTTGATGTACTTGAAAAAAATGAAGAAATACCTGTATCATTCTTAGATGAAAAAAATGACAAGTGTCTTGTTACAATGTTAGATTGGCTAAATAAGGATGTTTTCCCGGTTAAAACAGATAAACTATGTTTTTGGTGTAAACACTCTTTTACTTCTAAACCATTAGGCTGTCCTATTAAATTTATTAACAATAGAATTGAAAAATCTTACGTTTCTCATATCACAAAAGATAAGTACTACATGAAAGAAAATATTACTAAAACAAAATTAGAAAAAGTTATGAGAATGAAACTTGATTCATTTGATATTAAAATAAATGAGAATGAACATTATTTAACAGATGGCATCTTTTGTGGATTTAACTGTATTATTGCTTTTATTAATGAAAATTCACATGATTCTTTTTATAGTGAAAGTAAATTATTGACCTATAGTATGTATAATGAAATGGTAGGAAAACAGGCGAAAAAAATTAAAGCATCTCCTCATTGGAGATTATTGAAAAGTTTTGGTGGACCATTAACGATTGAAGAATTTAGAAAAACATTTAATTTATATGAATATGAAGAATGCTCTTTTCATATGAAAACTTTATCTAAGATTTTTAAAGAAAAATAAAATTGAAATTAAACTTTAAAAAGAAAACATATTAAACAAGAATGTTTAATATGTTTAATACGTACAAGTGTGATCATAATTGCTGTAATTATAAAATTACTCCTTATAAACAAGTAAAATGGAATAATGGAGACGGATGGAAGTCAAATACTGGAAAAATTGTAAAAGCTGGTAGCTTTATCATTGATCCTAGTACTTCAAAAATTTTACTTGTACAATCAAGAGGACAATTATGGGGACCACCAAAAGGCACTATTCAAGATGAAGAAACATACGAACAATGTGCTATTCGTGAAGTTTTTGAAGAAACCGGTATTACTTTAGATCCTAAAATTTTTTTAGGCCATACTCTTGTTAAAAATAAAGCTCTCTATTACACAACAGAATTAAAAGAAAATGACACAGAACCTCAAAATCATATTAAAGATAACGATGCTAATGGAATTGGATGGTTTAATATTAATTGTTTAAATGAATTAATTGAATCGAATAAAATTAATCTAAATCAACATTGTAAAATTTTAATTAAGAAATTTTTTAGGAAGAATGTAATGTAATAATCCAATCACTATTAAACTAATACCTATAGGCAATAAAATATCAGATAATTTCATTTTAGGAGAGTTTTGAGGTTGTTCTAGTACAGGATCAGTTGTACTCATCAAGTTTAAATTAGGCAAAGAAGTTGTTCCTTTCTCGATTTCTATATTAGGACTTCCCTTATCATCAATATAATCTATAGTTTGATAGACTGTATTTGACAGAAATTCAATCTTTCCATTTTTACTAGGATAATTAAACCAAACTTGATCTAATGTAATATAGTATGTATCATCTAATGTTGACTTATCTATTTTTCCATAAACAACTTTATTATCATATACACTAGTTGTATCTGATATTTTACAAAGGATATTATGTAAAGGAGCAATTTTAAATAATTCAAGTAATTTTATGTCTGGTTTTATGTTAACCTTTGCTAATAAATTCATAGAATTTGTATTTATTGGTTCCCAATTAATTATTTCATATACATATGAGTTTTTTGCCATTTATTTATATATAACATTTTAAAAGTTTTTATATTATGTAAAATGTCTGGCGATCTTACCATTAAATCATTAATGACAGAATTAACTGGTATAAAAACAGAAGTAAAAACAAGACGTGCAGAACTTTCTAAAATGTTAGAAAGAGAAAAAGAAATCAAGGTACAAATTTCTTCATTTTTAAAAGAAAAAAATCAACCAGGTGTAAAAGATACTGCACAAGGTGTTGCTGTTATAACAGAAAAAGTATCAAAAGTTGTTCCTAAAAAGAAAAAGGAATCTAAAAATGATGCACTAAATGTTCTTCGACATTATATGGATGATAGTAAAGCTCAAAAAATTTTTAATGAAATGGAAGAAAGTCGTAAAGGTGATAAAGTAGAAAAAGAAGTATTAAAAATCATAAAAATTTAAATTTTTTAATAGATAAAATGTACGGTTTAGATGAAAAATCAAACATGAAACGTATAACAAATCCTCCTATAATTGAAGAATTTAAAGTATCAGTTAAAGGATACTCTTCTCTTATCATAGGCATTGCTATTTTAATTATTTTAGTAATCGTTTACTTGCTATACAAATATACTAAATCAGAATAAATTAAAATTTTAGATTAAATTTTAGATTAAATTTTAATTCAGTAAAACACATAATTCATGCATAAATTCCTGATTATAATTCAAGTCATCAAAGTTCATATTATCAATAAAATATTGTTGAGCTCTCATTGAATCATCCAATAACTTTTCACGTCTTGATCGATCATCTGATGATAAACGTTCTCTTTCCCTATCTATTCTTTCTGCAATTTTATCATACATCTCTTTTGTAACTGTTTGTATCGGTACTTTTAATTGTTGACAAAATAAACGCGCTTCAATATCCTCCTTTAAATTTCCATTCACATCTAAAATCTTGAATTTCTTTCTAGAAATATCAGAACAACAAATCATCATCTTTCCATCAGGTGTCTTGATAATTCTATCTACACATACTCCTGCTAATCCTTTCTGTCCATTAAAAAAATCATGTTCTGTATAATGTTCTCTGATTTTTTCTTCAATCTTTTTAGGCTCTAATTTATCCAAAGTATAAGTTGGAGATAGAATATTTCTAATATTATTCACTGTATTATTAGTAGTTGTGACTTTTGTTGCTCCATCACGTGCAAGTGTCTGAATAAAAGTATCACATTGACTTATCTTTAATTCAAGCTTTGTTATCGTCTTTTCATGTTGCTTTTCAAGTTCATTGTAACTTTTTTGAAGTAAATCATGTTCTACTTTTAATTTCTCGTGATCTACTTTTAAATTAATGTATTCTTCATTTATTTTTGATTCATAGTTATAACGAAGATCTTTTAATTCATCCTTATGCTGATTTTTAAGATCTTTTATATATTCATCATTATCTAACTTAAATTTTTTAATAATAATATTATATTCTTCATTAATTTTATTTTTTTGTTCTATTAATTCTTCTTGATATTTTTCATGTATTTTTAGAAAATTATATTTTTTACAGATATCTATATGGTTTAATAAATTTTTATTATTAGTAAACACTAACTGACACCCACTACATATAAATTTTGTTTCTAATGTTAATCCTCTATTTTTTAGACACGATTTATTATTGGATAAATGTGCTTTTAATGTATATTTTGTTTTAAATGAAATATTACAATACTCACAATTCATTTTATATAAATAAAATAACTTTAAATAAATTTACTAAAATAATTTTAGTAAATTAAAAATAAATTTAGTAAAATTATTTTTTTATTAGTAAATTAAGTTTTTTTTAAAAAAATTTTAGTAAATCATTTAAAAAATTTTTATCTAAAAAAAGTGAGTTAACCTGATATGCTTTAAAAAAAAAATAGTTTCTAAATATTTTTTAAAATCTAACTTTCTAAATATTTTTTTCCAACACACACAATTTTTGTGTGTGTTGGAATTTTAAAATAATTTATTTTAGAAATAAAAATATTAATTTATACTTAAAAATTTAACCAAATAAAAATGGCAGATCGTAAACCATCTCCCTATGCAACTTTTAATGTATACAATGGCAGTATGGCGATGAAAGAAACAAAAGAAGTAATTAATACAGCTAAACCTCTACCTCAACAACCTGTTAGAGAAAATTTTAAAGGTCAATCTCAACAAAATAAAATACCAGAAATTCAACCAAGACAAATTCAAAACCAGGTCCAAAATCAATCTCAATTACAACAACCTTCACGTTTTAAATCAGTCCAAACATCAGAACATTTATACAATGTACTAAAGAATGGTCTTGAAAAATTTCAATCTAATTTTACTTCAAATAATATGACACCTCCTCCAATGAAAATGTTTTTAAAATTATACACGGAATGGTGTAACCCATGTAAAAAAATTAAACCTGTTTTAGATGAATTATCGATATCAGAAGAATACAAAGATATAATTTTTCTACAATTTGATGCAGATTTAATGATGAAAGGACAAGATCAATATTCAAAAGAATTGATAAAATATTTAAAAGTTGGCGCTGTTCCTGCATTTTTTGGATTTGTGGATGGAAATCTAATAGATACTGTAATGGGAGCAGATGTTAATGAAATTCAATTATTATTGAATAAAATTAATTAATTGGTTAATAAATGTACGACATCATTATTATTGGTGGAGGAATAGCAGGATTATATACTGCTTATAAATTATGTGATCATAAAAATATTTTATTAATTGAACGTAATAAAGTACTAGGTGGTCGTGCAAGTAATACTTTATTTGAAGATGTTTCAGTTGTAACTGGGGCAGGAATTGGACGTAAAAAAAAAGACCATTTATTAGTTGATTTAATGAACGATTTTAACCTTCCTATTAAAGAATTTGAAGTAAATCATGATTATTCTTATACTGGTATAGACTTAGATATTAATAAAATATTTAAACTACTTCGTTCTGAATATATTAAAAATCCAATTGAATCAACTTTTAAAAATTTTGCAATTTCCGTATTAGGAAAAAATACATATAATGAATTCATTATATTAAATGGTTTTACTGATTATGAAAATGAAGATGTTTTTGATACATTATTTAACTATGGCATGGAAGATAATTTGAGTGAATGGATTGGTTTTAGTGTTCCATGGAAAAAACTAGTTGAAAAAATGAAGAATAAAATAGGCCTAAAAAATATTTTATTAGATAAATCTGTGATACAAATACAAAGATTAATTGATTCTACATTTTCATTAAAATTAAATGATGGTATAAAAATTATTTCAAAACGTGTTGTAATTGCAACCACAATTGAAAGTGTATTATCATTAGTAAAAGTTCAGAGAAAAATTTACAAACAAATAAAGTCTCAACCTTTCTTACGTTTATATGGAAAATTTGATAAAGAATCTGCTTTACTTATTGAAAAATACATAGAAACAACTACAATGGTAAAAGGACCTTTACAAAAAATTCTACCGATGAATAAAGAAAAAGGCATTTACATGATTAGTTATAGTGATAATAAAGATGCAATGTTTTTAAAACCATACATTCAAAATACAAGATCAAATAGACTTTTTTTATCTGAATTAATTGAAAAGGCATTAGGACTTTCTAAACACTCATTATGTCTTACATCTATAAAAGGAATTTATTGGGAAACTGGTACTCATTATTATTCACCAAACCCAACTGAAATGTCAAGAAGAGAATTTATACATAAAGCTCAACGTCCTATGCCTGGTATGTTTATTGTCGGTGAAATGATTTCTATGAACCAAGGATGGGTTGAAGGTGCTTTAGAAAGTGTTGATTGTGTTTTAGATGAAATTTAAAATTGATAATTTATAAAAAATAATTTATAAATTATATTAATGTCTACCAAAATATTTGTAATTTAAAAAAGTGTCTACCTAATAAAAGATGTATCGACAACTTTTGAAAACTAGTTTAGCACGCTTTGAACTAATTGAAAAAAATAGAAATTCACCAAAAGGCTTACTTTTTTGTAATGGATTATGCCAAGATTTTAGACCAGAATCTAGTTTTTCATTGCATAAAAATTTATGTAAAGAATGTAGAAATTTAACTGGACTTGCTATGAAACAAATAGCTGATGATAAAATATCCTTAGAACAATTTAAAGAAAATCCACAAATAGTTCATGGGTTAGAAAAAATTATAGAAACAGAACAAGAATGTAAAAATTGTAAACAAGTAAAAAATATTTCAAATTTTGAGACATCAAGGAAAACTTGTAAAGCTTGTAGAACTATTCAGACGATTAGCAGAAATAATAAAGACCTTGATACTCATATATCTGATATAGAAAAATTAAAAACTAATATTAATGAACTTCAAACATTCATCAATCATATTCCTAAAGATAAATTAATCAGAATTATATCACATTTTAATGTTGGCAGAAAAGCAACTGATACGAAAGAACGTATGGTCTACAATATGGTAGAACATTTTAAAAAATTATTAAACCCTAATATTTGCCTAGGTGGATGTGGATTTATTTTAGAAGAACAATTTTCAAAATGTAAAAAATGCAAAAGAATTGAAGAAAAAAAAGTAACTAATCATCAACTATCCAATATAGAGTTTGAAAATAATATTGAAGAATTCGTCTCAACTCTTGAACAATTAAAGAAAGAAGAAGATATCTATAACAAAAAACAAATTGTTATGATTGCAAGAAAACTTGGTTTAGATCCAAAACAAAAAGTAAAAAAATATGAAATTATTTCTTTAATTAATACTGAATTATCTAAACGAAAAATTGAAAAAGAAAAGTTAGTTTTTATTCCTAAAAAAACAGAAATAGAATTAAATGGTATTATTGTTCTATCAAGAGATGATGGTTATATTAACGCTACTCAATTATGCAAAGCAGGTAAGAAAAAGTTTAATGATTGGAATAGATTAGATTTAACAAAAGATCTAATTCAAGCTTTAGAAAGTGAAACGGGAATTCCCGTTTCACAATTAATTGATGTAAAGAAAGGTAATAGTTCAAATTTTGAACAAGGTTCTTGGATTCATCCTGATTTAGCAGTTCAATTAGCTCAATGGATTTCTCCAAAATTTGCTTTACAAGTTAGTAGATGGATTAGAGAGTTAGCAATGACAGGAAAAGTATCACTTGGCAATGAGAAAAATAATGAAGAGTTACTAAAATTACAAAAAGAAATAAAATTAGTGGAAACAAAGTATACAAAACTATTAAAAAAACGTAATTATCACAAGTTTAAACAAGGTCCTGTTTTTTATATAATTTCAGATAGTGATGGTAAAAGTATGAAGTATAAAGTAGGAATTGATTTGGTAGATGTAAATGTAAGACTTCAACAACATCGTAGCACTACACCGGCAATAAAATTAGAATATTTATTATATACAGATAAAGCATCTTTAATTGAAGACGGAATGTTAGAATTGTATAAAGAAAATAAAAAATCGTATTTGAACCATGAATGGATATATGATATTGATATTAAACATATTATAGGAAGTGTAGATACTTTTGTTAAATTTTTAGGAATATCCTTTATAAAAGATGAAGATATTTCGGAATATAATAAGCATATTTTTGAAGATGATTAATCAAAATGAAAAACCTAATAATATTTGTAAATTAGAATAAAAACAACCATTATTTCCCGAAACGGGAAATCCCGTTTCACTAATTTTTAAGTAAAACATTACTTAAAAATAAACCATAATAAAAGAAATGTCAGGGAGAGATACGATTACTTATAGATTTCGTGAGCTTGACCCAGACATGATTGCTCCATCCACAAAGAACATGGATCGACCAGAACAAGGTGGTAGTAAAATTGTCATTATAGGAAAACCAGGCACAGGTAAAACTACCCTTATCACAAGTCTTTTATATGAAAAAAGCCATATTTTTCCTGTAGGAGTAGCGATGAGTGGAACGGAAGATAGTAACGGACATTATTCCAAGATTTTTCCGTCATCTTTTGTCTTCAATTCTCTGGATAAACCTGTGATCGAACAATTTATTAGTCGTCAGAAATTGGCCAAGCAGCATTTACCAAACCCTTGGGGTGTTTTATTACTTGATGATTGCACAGATGATCCAAAACTTTTTAATGACCCAATGTTTCTTGGGATATTTAAAAATGGAAGGCACTGGAAAATGTGGTTTGTTCTAAGCTTACAATATGCTTTAGATATCAAACCTGCCATTCGTACCAATATTGACGGTACTTTCATTCTAAGAGAAACTAACTTACGTAACAGAAAGATCCTGCATGATAATTTTGCAGGCGTTATTCCTGATTTTTCACTATTTTGTGATATTTTGGATCAACTTACGGATGATTATAGTTCTGTATATATTCACAATGCAACTACCTCTAATAAGATGGAAGATTGTGTTTTTTGGTATAAGGCAAAACCAGTACCTGAAAATTTTAGACTTGGGTGCGATGATTATTGGGATTTTCATGATCAAAGATTTGATACAAAGACCGAATAGAAATAGTCTACTTATTTTAAATTTAGCAAATCCACGTAATAATCTTTTGTTTTATCCATGCAACTTGTGCAAAACATTTCATTTGATTTATCTAATGTAGGAGTATAATCGCCTGGAACAATCGCATCAATAGGTTGTCTATATCCTGGTATAAATTCCTTAGGATGAAGAGGATAAGGATTTGAGTAAGGCTTATTTGGATTATTGTATCCATTTATAGGTACACCAATACGGTATTTTTCTATTTCATCTTTATTCATATTGTATTGTTCTAAAAGTTGGAGATTGATATTAGGAGGATCTAAATTTAATTTTGGTTGTTTTTTTGGAGATTCTATTTTTGACATATAAAAGGCACTCACTAAAATTACAAACAGAAGTATAAAAGTTGTCAATGTTCGTCTCATTTTATTAGATATAAAAGAATTTAATCTTTTATATAAATGGCAATTCAATATCCTAAACTTGATAAATTAACTCTACCATCAGTAGAAGGATTCAATGGCTCATTAAATATTTTAAGAGATCCTCCTAAATCAATTTTTACAAAACGTATTGATAAGGTTTTCCAGAATAATAATTTCAATGATTTAATTGATGGTAGCGCAGATCGTATGTCAGAAGGAATTAGTGTTTACTCTAGAGGTGTTAATCCAATGGTTTCAGTATCTTATGATAATAATTCTAATAATGCAGGATCTTTTACCAACTCTAGTTTTGGTTATGGAAATAATACATCTCAAGGTCATATAAACCGTGGCACGCAAGCATTTTTACCATATAGAATTGCTGACAAAGGAGCATTTCGACCTCCTATTCGTTCACAATACGATTTGTTACCTTTATCACGTCAACCTCGTGCTTGGTTTCAAGCATTAACTAATCCAGGGTTTGCTGATTATACAAAGAAAAAATATCTTCCAACCCAGTTTCGTATGATTAAAGATTTACTTCTAAAGACAGATCAACCTATAAAACCAAATTCTTCAATTAAGATTGAAAAACCTATTTTAGAAAATTATAAGATGCAAAATTCAATTAATGAAAAACATATTAATATTAACGCATCTTCAGGTACTCGTTCATTAGATCATTCTAATTTTACAAGAGAAAATGTAGATCTTTACAAGGGTATTCAAGAGAATTATGAACAAGTTAACGCTCTTACAAATAAACAAAGCAGTCGTTCTCATAATTTAACAGATATGTCTATTAATGAAAAAAACTATATTTTAGCAAAAGAATATTATGAAGCTTCTGTTAATCCATCTGAATTTCGTAATCAAGGGTTAGAAGGTCTTGAAATTAACGAAGATAAATATATTATTGAAAAAGAATATTATGAAACAAAAACAAATAAAGGGCAAAATATTAATACAAAAACCTTAGATGAATTACAATCAAATAATAAAACAAGCGTAAAAGATGTTTCTCAGTATGAACTTGAATCAGGTGTAAATACAGGCTATACTCTATTAACAGAAATTCCAGATTTTCAATTAGAACATCATATGCCTAGATATACAACTACAGCTGTTTTAAATGATCCTACTATTTATAAGAGAGTTGAACATCAAAATACAATTGAATTAAGAAATAATTTACCTCAAATAAATTCATTAAGAAGTGTAACTAAAATTGAAGATATGGATAACTTTAATTATAGCTCATCTCGTGAATACAAGTTACCTGAGGTAACTAAAAAAGGAGAATTTGTGAATGCAGGTATTATACCTAAAATTGATAGAAGTGAGATACCTGTAAGAGTTGATTCTCATAAAGAGAAAATCAGAAAATATATGAATGATACACAGTTTTCACGATTTTAATTTATTTACTGTAATAAAAGAATGTCATCATATGCAACAAATTCACCATCATTTTGTTATTATGTGAATTTAAATACATACACAAAAGGTAAATTTGGATATACAGATTTTAAGCCTCCTCTTAGTGATCCTATTATTAAAACAAAAGTATCTTATAACATGAATAACTATAATAGTTTGACAAATGCTGATAAATCTGAATTTAATTATTCATTATTCGCATCAGCATATCATAAACCTATTTGTGAAATTTGTTCTGTTAATGATTGTAAATAAAATTGATAAAATGTTTTTATGTATACATTTTACATTAAAAGATGAATTATATAAGAATCAATTATGGTTAAAAGATTACTTATTCTCTTATGATACAATTGAAAAAAATAAATTAATAAATATGTTTTTATAAAAATTAAATGTCTATTTAAAGATATGTATATATACATATACGCCCGGATAGCTCAGTTGGTAGTCAGCGTGTGCCTGTTAAGCACAAGGTCAGTGGTTCGATCCCACTTCTGGGCGCAATTATTTAATTAAAAAATTAAATAATAATTATTTTACGACACGATACATAACAGAACCATCTTTTCGTGTAATTCGAATGTATTCACCACGTTGAAAAAAGTAGTACCGACTAATAGGATCGGTATGTAAGATAACAGGCAATCTATTTTTATATTCTTTATCTAACATTTCTTTTTCTTCTTTTGCGACTTTTTCATGTTTAGGAACAATACGATGTTCTGTTATATTAAATTGTAGTTCACCAATGCTGAATAGTTCAATATTATACTCCATAATGTCTAAAGATTTTTTAGCACTTGATGTAACACTTTCCCGATAGACAATAATACACCGATTACAATTTTCTTTATTCATGATAGATACAAATTCTTTAATACCCTGTATAGAAAGTTTATCGTCTTTACAAATAAATGAAATGATTCGATGCTTTGTTGATGTTCCTTTTATAATAAATTCTTCTTTAGAATCTTCATCTAAAGTGTAACCTCTATCAGTTAACATTTGTTTGATAATAATACTTGCTTGTATTTCTTTTTCAAAATTCATTTTTTATTTAAATTTTGTTTTCAATTTAAATAAATCAAATTTATATAAAATGTCAGACTCAGAACAATTTAATCTTGATAAGATTTTAAATGCTGATCCTCTTTTTGGAGAGAAACGTTTAAAAGAAATTACTGAAAGTTTATCTGAAGAAGATAAACAACGTTATGCTAAGATAGGAGAAGAGATGTATAATAGTATTAAATTTGAAGATATTAATTCTCAAGGAAATTTAGCAAATGAGAATGCCGAATCTATTGAAATTGAAAACATTGCTCAAATTAAAGTGATGTTATCATCTGGATTACATCCATCTTATTTATCAGGCCAAGAAAAAGATATGATGAAAAACTCTTATGGCGAAAAATGGTATGAAACATATGGATTTTTAGAAACAGATTTAAATCGAATTAATTTCTAAAAAAAATTTATTTTTTTATCTTGAAAGATATAAAAATGGTATATCGTTTAGTACCCAGTTATAAATTTACTCCTAGTTCCCGTTTTGGTGCTAGCGATTTAACTAAACCCAAGCTCTTAAAAGGTATGGCTTATGGTCTTCTTGTTGCTGTACTTGTTTTAGTTGCTCTTTACCTTATGGCTATGTCTCATAATAACACCACTTTAGTTCGTTATGTTGAAGTAGAATCCGATGGTTCAAAGAAACTTAACATGAAGAAATTTGGATTAGAACTTGTTCTTCCTGTTGCTCTTGGTTGCGTTGTTGTTGGTGCTGTATTAGGTCATTGTTATTTAGCCGATGATGAATAAATTAAAATGAGAAACAATCTAATGTAAAATCTTTAAAGATTTCACATTTTTTAATGATTGAAAGAGTTATATTATTATTAGGTAACTCTTTGTTAATATCTTTTGATAAAAGATATACTTCTCCCATGCTATAAATAATTTTTCCCACTTTATATCCTAGCATATGACTAATCATATGTAATAATAAAGAATACATAACAATTCGTATAGGCAATCTGTTGTAAATATCACATACTTTTATATAAACCTTTCCTTCTAATACTGAACCATTTTTAATATGTAACTGAAAAGATTCAATTGTAGGGTTAAGTGAAAAATTTTGTAATATAAAAATACTTTCTAATTTACTTGGACATTCAACATTAAATTCCAAGATTTTATCTAAAATAAAAGAAAAATTTACATTTAACAAAGGGAAACTTTTTGATAAATCAATTTCAAACTGGTCACCAAATGAAATAATTCGATCCTGTTTATAGTCTCCTGAATTCTTTATTTTTTCTAAAAATAAATTCATTTTTTATATTAATTTAAGTAATTAAATAAGTATATAAAATTGATCTTTTTTTTATATTCCAATAAATATAAAAAGAAATGACAACCACAGATGAATTTCAAAAAGTTCCAAACTTTTTCTTTTCAAAAGATAAAGAATGGAATATAAAATATCAAACAAATCCACGCTATCCAAGTTTCACACAAACTCATTTTACAGCTGGTGATATAGAACAGTTTGATATGTATCGTGATCCTACTAATGGTTCAAATCCAAATCCATCTTTTGATAAATCTTTAAATGTATGGAATGAAGAAATAATTGGCGAAAATCTTGATTGGAAAAAGTATTCTAATCTTACATCAGAGGCAATTGATGAAACATTTCTATACATTTTTGAAAAATTTAAAAAAGGAGTTTTTGTTAAAATTAAAGATAATAAATTAGATGTATTTTTACCTTTTAGTAAACATAATTATGTAAATGAATGGAGTAATAGGATCAAAGTAAATAACTCTTTTCATGATATTAAAGAGTTCTTAGTCTATGCAAGTAAAATACAAGGATATCATATAAAATCAGAACAAGTAAATTCACATATAAATAAATGGTATGCAAATAACTGTTTAATTCGTAGCGAGTATCCAACTGGTGAAAATGATCGTTGTATACCAGCTTTAAAAGATTTATTACTAACTTTATGTGAAAAAAGAATTGTGCCTGATATTGAATTATTTTTTAATCGACGTGATTTTCCTCTTATCAAACGTGATGATACTGAACCCTATGAACATATTTTTGATAGTGAAAAATTTCCTTTAATTAGTCATCGATATAAAAAATATTGTCCGATCTTATCAATGGTTACGACAAATACAAATGCAGATATACCATTTCCTACTATGGAAGATTGGGCACGTGTTAGTCACCAAGAACATTCTAAATTATTTGCACCTGATTTTAAAGAATATAAACATAATTTTATTCTTAACTGGAAATTGAAAAAGCCAACTGCTATTTTTAGAGGAGCATCTACTGGTTGTGGTGTAACTATTGATACAAATCCACGTTTAAAGTTAGCATCTCTTTCACAAAAATCTCCTGTTGAAGATGGATTTCCTCTTTTAGATGCTGGTATTACCAAATGGAATTGTCGTCCTCGTAAAATCATGAATCATGAATTTTTAGAAATAATTAACCCTAATAGTTTCGATTTTAAATTAGTCTCTTATTTATCTCCTTTGCAACAATCTGAATATAAATATATTATTAATGTAGATGGTCATGTATCAGCCTTCCGTTTATCTCTTGAATTATCTATGGGTTCTGTAATTTTATTACAAGATAGTAAGTATCGAGTATGGTTTAGAAAATTTCTAAAAGAATATATTCATTATGTGCCTATCAAAGAAGATTTATCAAACTTGTATGAACAAATTCGATGGTGTCGTCAAAATGATGAAAAATGTCAAGAAATAGCATATAATGCAAAACTTTTTTATGATACCTATCTTACAGAAAAAGGTATACTTGATTATGTACAGCTATTATTCTTCAATATTAAAAATGTTACAGGTACATATTACTATAATTATCAGAATGTAAAAGATATCATTTATCAGAAACAACTAGAAAATGTAACCGAATCAAATATATCTATTGATAAAAAGTTAGTATATCCTTTCGTAGAAAGAAATATAAATTCAATGGGAGGGTTAGAGATATTTTTAAATCGTTATACTATGCCTATGGATCAACTTTTAAATAAAAAAGAAATTCATAAAAGTAAAGATAGTACGATACATACTTTTTATTTAGATAAATTGCTACTTAACACAAAAATATCTAAAAGAAAATGTGAATTAGTAAATGAAGCATTTATTGGTTTAAATTGTGTCAATAAACTTTTACGTGAAATTCCAAATTTTAAATATACTTTTGGGTTAGATAAGTCAATATTATTTACTGAACACATTGATGGTGTTCTTTTTAGTGAATATATAAAACAATGTTCTATTGAAGATTTTGTAGCTATTTTAAAAATAATATTTTTAAGTCTTTCTGTTGCTCAAGAAAGATATGGATTTGTTCATAATGACTTGACATCATGGAATATTATTATTAAAACTCTCTCTAAAAAAGAAACTTTTATTTATCAATTTAAGGATCAAGTATTTAGAGTTGAAACATCCATCTTGCCTATCATTATTGATTATGATCGAAGTCATGCTATTGTTGACGATATACATTATGGCATTGTTAACCAATTTAGTTCAAGTACATTTCAAGATTGTTTTTGTATGATTATTAATACAATTCATGATTTTTCTTTACGAAAAATAAATGAGAAAGAATTATCCATATTATTATATATTATCAATTTTATAACAGAAACAGACTTTTATTCTAAAAAAATTACATCATTTGATGAATTAAATATTTTCTTAACCACAAATAAAAAGTACAATGAAATAGTCTATAAAAATAAATGTGATTTAGAATCTTTTGAACCATGTGATTATCTTATGTATCTTGAAAATTTACCTATATCAAAAACCATTAATATTAAAAATATGGATGGAATTAAAGTACATAAAGATTATATGTATGTAAATCCTTTATTTTATTATGATATTATTGTTTCTCAAAATAACCATGAACATATCATTGAATATATTGATAAAATTGAACAGCAAGTAATGTATATTATTGACGATTTTCTTGTAAATTACATCTATTATGTTCATACTGTGAATCAAATATATAAAATAATGATGAATTTGAAAGATTTTATTGAAACCAAAGATAAGAATACTAATGATTACTTTATAGAAATGAGAAATTGTAATCGTGTTCTTAAACGTCTTGAAAGTCAAATGGATTATAAAAAAATTAAACAAGAAACACCTTTATGTGGACATTTTATTGAAACAAATATTGTAGATAGAGATAGAATATTTTGTAAAGTATGTAACAAGGAAGTTGAAAAATTTGTATATGTTTCAAAATTGGTTGTTTCTCCTTATTATAACCCTAACTTTAGTTTATCAAAATATAATAGTCATACATTTTCTATCCCAAGTAAAGTTCTTACTATTTTACAAGGAAATTCAGACCTTCGTAATGAAAAATTAATATGTATTCGTTATATGTTACGTGATACACTTTTGTATGAACAGCCTTATACTATTCAGAATGAAAAAGAATTTGCTAAAAAGTATGGTAATATTTTAAGAAATCTTTCACCTTTATCAATCATTAATCACAATGCAAACATAAAAACACTTCGATTTTTAAGTAAAGAAATCTATGAAAAAGATAAATTGCAATTAGAATTATTACCTGAACCACCTATAAAAATACTTAACACGATTAAAAATATTTTAATCTTATCTTAATTAACTTTTAATTTTTTTAAATTAAAAGTTCTAATATTTAAAATCCTAGATCAATATCTTCACACATATATTTGATAAAAGAATCATCCGTATCAGGTAATCCTGACTGTTTACGAGCATCCATATATCGGTTAAAAAATTTAGTATGATAATCTTCATCTTTCTCACGTAATTCAGCAAGTTCAGCACGAGCTTTTAGAATATTACTTTTCATCTCATCCATCTTTTTCATAGTAGAATGATATGTCCAGGATAGTTGAGACTTCTTTACCATTAATTCAATGTATCGATCATAAGGATCGATATCGGTTTTTGCTACATCAGCAAGTAATTCTTTCTCACGATCTTTAATCTCTTCCATTGTTTGTTTTTCTTCATCACGTTTCTTGCGCACTTCTTCGGAAGTAGTCTCTACAATCTTCTTTTTAATATCAATATCTTTTGTTTCACAAATATACTTCTTAGTTTCAGCAAGAGGAAAAGGACGACCTACATAGGTATGATAAATACTATTAAAACTATCAACATTTCGAATTAAATATTCAGCTTTTAGGTCAGCTTCATCTTGTGTCTGAAATGTTCCGCGAACTTTCAACATACCAAAAACACCATCTTCATCTGGCTTTGCACCTTTAGCCGGAAAAAATGAAACAAGACAATGCACTTGATTTTCATGTTTTGGGTCAGCGTAGAACTTTTCAAAACGAGGAAATTTTTCAACAAAATTCTTCACATTTAACTCCTTCATTGCATGAACAGTTTCTTCATCTGTTAAAGGAGGATTTCCTACCTTATAACTTTTAGGATCAGTATCATTTTTATCTAAAGGTGAAGTTAAACTTTGTTGAGTAGAATAATCATTTGACATCTTCTATTTTATTACTATTTTAATTTTTTAAATAGTATAATCATTCATTAAATTTAAATTTGTATTGAAGTACTACTAGGCATATAATCAGGTCTATCTTATAAAAGATATTATTAAAGAAGGAATTAGACTATTTCAATATTTTTAATTAAAATTGATTTTATAATTAAAAAGAAAATTGATTAAATAAAGATGTCAGTTTCTGAATTTTTGGAGAATAATAGAGTCACCGGTGACTATCATACACACGTAAGCATGATACACCCAAAAGGAAAATTTCAAATTAGTAAGCATGTTTCTGACTCTTTTTGGAATTCATATTGTAGTAATGTTCTTAATGAAGAAAAGGTAGAATATGGCCTTGCTGAAAAACCTCAATCTTATCTTCCTGTATTAGTAGATGTTGATATTAAGGTTGAATTTACAGAAGATAAAGATGTTACATGTTTATATAATGAATATCAACTAGAAAATGTCATCCGTAATTATCAGGATATTCTTAAGAATATTGTAAATGATTATAAACCAGAACATTTATACTGTTTTGTCTTAGAAAAACCTGCTTATCGAGTTACCGTTGGAGATAAAGAATATTTAAAAAATGGTATTCATCTTCATTTTCCTTACACTTTTATCAATAAAAATGATCACGAAAATCACTTACTTCCACGAATTAAGAAAAGTATCGATAAAGATATGACATTTAAATCATTAGGATTTGAAAAATCTGGAGATTTAATCGATAAATGTTATACCAGAAATCCTTGGCTACTTTATGGTAGTGTAAAACAAGAAGGAATGAATCCATATCTTCTTACTAAAATTTATAATGAAGAACGTGATATCATCAGTTTAGAAGAAGCTCTTAAAAATTATAAAATTTATTCAGCAGAAGAAATTGAAATTGATTTAAAAGATAAATACGAGTTTTATCTACCTCGCATACTAAGCATTGTTCCATGGCAACGAGAAGTATGCGAAATGCGTCCGAATCTTCCCAGTCCTATTAAACTAGACAAAGGAAGTGGTATTTCAAAAAGAGAATTTAAAACTCAAAATTTATCAGAGACATTAACCAAAGCAAAGAAATTGTTAGAATTTATTTCAGATCAACGTGCAGAATCTTATTCTGATTGGCTACAAATTGGATGGACTCTTTTTAATATTTCTGATGCTTCAAATGAAGGTCTAGAATTATGGTTAGAATTTAGCTCACGTTGTCCTGAAAAATTTGATCAACATGGATGTATCAATCTATGGGAAAAAATGGAAAAAAGATCAATCACTATTGGAACATTACATCATTTTGCAAAATTAGATAGCCCAAGTCTCTATAATAAATTTACAGAAGAAAATTCAAAAAAGTATATTAATGAAGATAATGTTGTAAACTGTAGTCACAATGATCTTGCAAAAGCATGTTATGAAAAATATGGAACAGAATTTGTATGTGCAAGTATTGTTAATAATGTCTGGTTTCAGTATAAGAATCATAAATGGTGTCGCATTGAAGATGGTATTTTTCTTCGTCAAAAACTATCAGAAGAATTCGTCGAAAAATTTCAATTAGTTGCAAAAGAAATTATGGGAACAATGTCACGTAATGCTGACACAAATCAAAAAGATCTTTATTTACAAAAACATCGACAAGTATTTAAATTAATTTCAAATTTGAAAAATTCTTCTTTTAAAACAAATATAATGAAAGAATGTAAGGAAGTTTTTTATGATGAAAAATTCTTACAAAAATTAGATAAAAATGCTTGGCTAATTGGTTTTAAAAATGGTGTTTATGATCTTAAAAATCATGTATTTCGTGCTGGAATTCCTGAAGATTATATCTCTTTACAAATGCCTATCGATTATTCTGAATATGATGAAAATCATCATTTAGTCAAAGATGTTCATAACTTTTTAGAAAAAATTTTTCCAGATCGTGAAGTACGTGATTATTTTATTGATACTTCATGCGAAGTTTTTGTTGGAGGAAATCAAAAGAAACATGTTTTATTTTGGAGTGGAGAAGGTGACAACGGTAAAAGTGTTACTCAAACCATCTTTGAAAAAATGTTAGGTGAATATGCAATTAAATTACCTACTTCATTGATCGTAGGTAAACGATCCATTAGCAGTGCTGCAAGCCCTGAACTTGCACGAGCAGGTAATGGTGTTCGATGGGCAATTTTACAAGAACCAGATAAGAAGGATGTGATTAATATTGGTATCCTAAAAGAACTATCTGGAAATGATACATTTTATGCACGTGGTCTATTCCAAAACGGTGCTGAAATTGAACCCATGTTTAAACTGGTTGTTATTTGCAACGATCCTCCCAGTATTCCTTACAGTGACAAAGCGACTTGGAACAGAATCAGAGTAGTCCCGTTCGAATCAACCTTTGTTAACAATGCTCCTGCTACGGTTGAAGAACAATTATTACAAAAACGATTTCCCAAAGATCCTTATTTTATGGAAAAAATTCCTGATATGATTAAACCATTTGCATGGGTACTATTAAATCATCGTAAGAAAGGATATAAGTTAGTTGAACCAGAAAAAGTTACCATGGCAACTGAATTGTATCGAAAGAAAAATGATCTTTACCGTCAATTTATTGATGAGCGTGTCATTGATGATCCAGAAGGAAAAGTTACAATTGATGAAATTTATGTAGGATTTAAAGATTGGTTTAAAGAATCACATCCGGGTCAAACAATTCCTCCTAAATCAGATGTAAAAGAATATTGTGTAAAAGCATGGGGTGAACCTGTACGACGTAGTACATGGTTAGGTAGACGTTCTGTATCTCTAGATGAAGAAATTGCCCAAGGAAATGCATTTCTTGTTGGTGCGAACGATTTAGAACAAAAATCAGAAGAATAAATTTAATTATAAAATTTTTATTAAATTTTATAAGGGCTTTATTAGTTAAATAAAAATCTAATAGGTATTTATTTTTTACAAACCCTATTAAAGAATATTTTCTTTAATAAAAAAGATGGATTTGATAAATACAAAAATGACTTTTAATAATAATGAAATTAGAATAATAGGATCAATAAATGATCCATGGTTTGTAGCAAAAGATATATGTGAAATTTTAGAAATAAAAGATGTTAGTATGGCATGGCATTAATCAAGCTTTCCGAAAAATGCAAGGGTACCAAAGTTATTGGTACCCTTGGTGGTAAACAAGATATGCGTGTAATTAATGAAGCCGGCCTTTATAAACTGATTATGCGTTCAAATAAACCTATTGCTGAAAAATTTCAGGAATGGGTATGTGAAGAAGTTTTACCATCAATTAGAAAGAGTGGAGCTAAAGAAAAAATTAAATGTGAGTGTGGATTGTATGTCATAAAACATGCAATGAATCGACATATAAACTCAAAAATACATGAAAGTTTTTTGAAAAGAAAAGATTAAATTAATGATTAGATTAATTTAATTAATGTTTTAAATAACTTTTGCCCCAGTTTCCTAATAAATCTTTACAACTAGTTTTAATATCTTTAATCTGTGGATAAAATTTTTTTAATAAAGTTGAGTCTAATTCATTATTTGATCTTTCTGATAATAGAATCTTTGATTGTTCTTCTATTGAAAAATTATTCCATACAAATGTTGGATCGACATAGTCTTTATACATTTGTAGTATTTCATTGTGTTCAATTGTGCCAGGATTTGTTAAATTGATAGTTCCAGTTGTTTTTTCTTTTGATAAACTAACTAATACAGGTATCATATCTTCTAATACTGTCATACTATTCTGAATACTACAAATTTTAGAATAGTTTGTGATTTTAGTAATAAAATTTCTAGGATTATGATAGCCTACAATTGGCATTCTTATTCTCAAATTTAAAATAGAATCATTAAAAAAATGCATTAATCTATCTGTAAACCCTTTTACTGTAGAATATCCACTTCCAAAAAAATTTGGTACATCTTCTTCATTAAATAATACTTTATCATCACTATATGAAAAAATGCATCCTGTGCCAAGATAAGTTACATGAACTCCATATTTTTTACCTATAAGAGCTAATACAAGTGGTGAAAATAAATTATCTCTTACATTCTCTACTAGTTTTCCTTTTTGTTCTAAGTAGTCAATTGTAGAATAACCAGGTCCATGTGTCCTTCCAATAAAACATAAAATTCGATCTACATTATTACTTTGAATTTCTAGTTCAACTGATTTTTCATCATCTACTCTAGATATAGCTTCTACTACATTTTCTCCTAAACTTTCTAAATAAACCTTTACCATACTACCAATCCATCCTTTGCTTCCATAAATTAACCATTTCATTTTTATTAAATAAATTTATTTAAATCAATTTAACCTATAATACAAAAACGATTTAAAAGACTTTTTTGAGGAGTTAGCATCTCTTTTACTTCTTTTTCAAAAGCCTTTTCTACTTTTGTTTCAAACGCCTTCTCTACTTTTGTTTCAATAATTTTTACTTCATTATCTGCAGTTGTTTCTAACTTTTTTAATTCTTCTTCTAACTCGGTGTCAAAAACTTTTTCTACTTCCTTTTCAGTTTGAATAGTAACTTGTTTTTCTTTATTTTTAAAGAAATCTAATAATTCTTGTAAATAATTCTTTGGCATTTATTTATATAAATTAGTTATTTAAATTTAATTTTGGTAAAAAGTTTTTTTTCCAACACACACAAATTTTGTGTGTGTTGGAAAAATTAAAAATCCTAAAATTATTTTTAAAATTAAAATTTGATTTTTTTAAAAATAAAGCATTAAAGGATAAAATTAAAAAAATGCATTTTTTTAAAAAAATTTTAGTTAATGTTTTTACCAAATTATTTTTGGTAAAAGAGCATTTTTTTCAAACATAATTTGGTAAATTTTGGTAATTACCAAATTATTTTTGGTAAATGATTTTTAAAAATAAAACAGTAATAAAATGAGCCAAGTTATATGTGAGTTTTGTAAAACAACTTTGAGTTCAAAATATGTATTAAAAAATCATATTAATAATAATAAAGCATGTTTATCTCTTCGAAATTTAGAATTAAAAACTGACTTTTTATGTAGTGGTTGTATTCAATATTCTGTTGATCTTCAAAGATTAAATGCCCATCATGAAATTTGTAAGCCTTATCAAAGGTTATTATTAGTAGAAGAACATGAAAATGAAATAAAAGAAATAAAAGATGATTACAAGTTAAAATTAAAAAAACAAGATATTCAACATAAGAAAGACATTTCAGATAAAGATAAAGAAATAAATAGTTTGAAACTTCAACATAAGAAAGAAATGATTGATTTAACAGTTTTAAAAGATGAAAAAATAAAAGATTTACAAGCACAACTAGATAAAATGTTTTTTACAATTGAAAAGTTAGCTTCTCAAGCAATTGATAAACCAAATACAACAAATGTAACAACAAATAATGTTAATGTTTATTCTGATAAGTATTTTTTGGAAGATATTAAGCCAGAAGAAGTTAAGAAAAAATGTCAAAATTATTTAACAGAACAAGTATTTTTTTCTGGACAACGTGGCATTGCTCAGTTATGCACAGATCATATTATAAAGACTAAAGACAATAAAGTACTACTTACATGTTCTGATGTAAGTAGAAAAAAGTTCAAATATATTGATGAAAATGGAAATTTAAAAGAAGACCATGAAGCACGAACTTTTACTAAAAAAGTATTTGAGCCCATTAAACAAGCTAGTCAAGTTGTGTATGAAAATATTTTATCGGATATAAAAGATGAACAAGAGCAATTAGAGGATGATTATAATAGAAAATCTGCATTAAATGATAAGACAATGAAAGCTATTGATTGTTTTGCACAGATTGTAAATATAGATAATCCAAGTTGTAATAATGACTTTAAAAATGAACTTGCAATTTTGAATAAATGATTTATTCCAGGTAATGAACATTTAAATTCATTTTTCTACCAATTCGATTTGCTCGTCCTAATACTTGTGTTTTTTGATAATCATGTAAACGATGATAGATAATTATATCAGTAGTTTCTTGTAAGTTAAGACCTGCTCCTGAATGAATGGTGTTCAATAATAAAACATTAACATAGCCTGTTTTGTATAGATCAATCGTATTATCTCTTTTTTCTTTTGTACCACGTAACTCTAGATAATGAATCTGTTTTTCTTCTAAATATTTTTTAATAGTCATAAATGATTCATTAAAGTTGCTAAAAATTAAAATTTTTTTATTGATACTGTCTGATATAATACTCATGATTTGTTGAATTTTAGTCATATTAATTTTTTCAAAATCGTCCTGAATATCAAACATACTATTATCTATTGTAGTTAGTTTTATCTGTGTCATATCAGATGATTTACAAAGAGGACAAATAGGGGTTTTAATTTTTTGATCGCATACAATCATTTGACAGCATGTTAAGATAGTTATATCTTTATGAGATTGATTACATATGATACAAAGATGTTCTGTTGTATAACGGCGTATACGTTCTTCTAGAATTTGTAGATGATTTTTAATTAACTGAATTTTCTCAATATTTTCTTCATCAGACATTAATTCAGTCAATCTTTTTTTTTTACGAATACAAAATGAATCAATAATGGTTTCTGATACATTTCCAAATGATGTAAGGACTCCTTGAACATTTCCTGCTTCCATCATTTCCATTATATTATGGTTAACAAGTCCTTCGAATAATTTTGAAAAGTCACATGTTATATTGTAATAGATATGGTTTGTAATAGGCATCTCATAACTTATTTTTACATATTGATCATCATTCTTAAGAATGATATATTTAATGAATTCAAGTTCAGGCAAAATATCATTTAAAAATCCTGACCTTTTACGAGGATATAATTCATAAGGAGTTGCTGTAATTAACCAATAAAATTTAGCACTGATTTCTTCCATGGAAGAAATTTTTAAACTAGCAGGCTCGTCAATGATAAATCTTTTCCAACATTTATTTCGATATACTTGACAAAAAATATTATAAATGTTATGTGAAACAAGAATTACATCATATTTAGATAAATCAATATTTTCAATTTCAGACTTGTTATATACAGCAAAAAAACGTAAAGTTGTTCTTGATAATTCAAAGATCCATTGTGATAATAAGGATACGTTAACAAGAATAAGTGAAACAGTTAATTGTTCAATTCGAGTTATTTTAAGTTTTGATACATAATTAGAGACTTCTCTTACTTCTTTTAAATAAATATCATCTTCATGGTCAAATAATGTTTTTCCAATCAACCCAATCATTGATAATGTTTTCCCATATCCAGGTAGATCTGATAGAACACCAATTTTAGTTTCAATATAAGTTTCACTAGTAATGGAAATAATTGGTTTTTTTTCAAGCTTTTCCATACTTTCAATGCTTGTTTTTTGATGTTCATAGAGAGGAATGGATATAAAATCTGTTTCCATAATTACTTTTAATTTTCTTTTTAAATTAAAAGATTTTATCAATTTTATTCCATTCTTTCATAAAATGCCATATATGTATTATCAGTCGAATTTAAATCATTTATTTTATTTACAGTGTTGTCATCAAATGAAAATATCTCATTATTTCTAAAAGATCTACAATAATAGTGCCCTGCATTTAGAACACCATGATGTTCAATAGTAGAGATCAATCTATATTTTTTATCTTCAATAATAAATCCAACTGGATAAGGTATATTTTTCTTTTCAAAATATTTATTAAAGCTAAATGCCATAATCGGACTGATATCTTTAATACGAGAAATGATCGTGACTGTTACTTTTTTATTACATCCATCACAATTAAATCCTTCTACTTGTCTTTTTGTCTCACAAAATTCGTTTAAATCATGATCAATAAAAATATAAACTGATGTATCCATTATTTTACTTTCTTTTGAACATTCATTGCATATGGTAGTTGTCTCTGTTTTTGTCTGAAATAATTCATCCATTTTCATGTATTCACATAATTTTAAGAAGTATTCACTACTACTTTGATTTGGTTGAAATCCTCCCATTAAGTGAAGCAATTTACTCGTAAAAAAAGGATCCCATTTTTTTTCAATTGCAATAAACTTGAAGAAAAGAAAAAAAATAGATTCTTTTTTATCTTCATTTTTACAAAAAGATAAGAAAGATTTACATGAAAGAAGAGATTGAACAAGTGAATTGAAATAACAGATTGCACCAGTATTTACAAACCCAATATTTGGTATTACTAATTCTTCCATTGTTTAACTATTTGTTTATTTTTTAAAATATAAAAACTATTTCTAATAAATGTCATTTGATTCTAGTTGTTGCATAATTAATGTAAGTAAAACTTTAGCATCTTCTCATACTATACCTGGTTTAGATGTAACTTTAAGCTCAGTACATTTACTTGGAAATTTAACAGTAGATCCTTCAGGTGCTGTAAATATTCAAGGAGATTTAATAGCTAATAATTTTACTGCTATTAATACAGTTAATAGTGGTCAATTTGGCAATTTCTCTGATAAACGTATTAAATATGATATACAAACATATGATAATCTTCTTGCTTTAGAACAACTTGAATCAGTTCGTATTACTACTTTTAAAAAAATTGATGATAAATTGAATCAAGTAAATATTGGATTTATTGCACAAGAATTAGAAAAAGTAATACCTGCAAGTGTTGATAAAATGACAAATCATATCCCTGATATTTATCAATGGATTGATTGTATCTATAAAAAAGAAGAAAAAGAAATCATTATTGATAACAAGTTTAATTTAAAATTTAGAACTCGTGTAAAAATCATAGATGAAAATGAAAAAGAATTTACAACAACGGTTATTGATACAGAAAATGGTAAGACAGTATTATTATTAGATGATTCAAACTGTCTTCCAATCATTAAAAATAGAGTATTTGTCTATGGTAAAAAAATAAATGATTTTCATTTTGTTTACAAGGATTATGTATTTGCTGTAGCTATTTCTGCTACACAAGAATTATCTAAAAAAATAAAAACACAAGATCAAACCATAAAAGATCTTACATCTCGTCTTGAAAATTTAGAAGCCAAGTTAGTTATAGAACCTAAATCTGAACCTGTTAAGAAAACAAGATCTAAAAAGACTATTAAATCTCAATAAATTGTTCTTTTGTATGAGGAAAAAATAAACTAAAAGATCTTTCAATATAATGACCGGCTTCTGGGTTAGGGCTATTTGAGATGTAACCAATCAAGTCTTTATAAAAATCAATTGGATGTTGTAAAATATCCTCTTTTCGAATTGCCATGATTCCAAAGTAGTTAATATAGTCACAGTCAATCTTTCCTTTAAAAATATGTTCAAGCCATTTTCCAAATGGACGTAATTGGCATAATTCTGTTTGTAAATTTACACTATTATCTTTATTATCTCCATAAATACTTTCATATTTATCAATTGCAAAATCGTAATTGTGTGAAATAATATTTTCATGGGATCTTCCTATAAAAATACTCTTATTTCCATTTGTCATACTCACTCTTTCTAATAATTGATCTACATACTTTAATTTTTGTTTAATATAAAAGAAAGAAGCAGGTAAAAAAATCGTTAATTCTTCTAAATTATCATAATTTTCAATGATGTGATATAAATATGTATGATCACACTTTCCAACATTAGAAAGTTTTATAGTAGGATAAATTGTATCTATTTCAAAGCCCTTATTATAAACTATAATATTATCAGTTTTAAATTTATAAAGATAATTAATATCTTCTTTATACCTAGCAATCACAAATTGTTTTTTCGTTAGTGAATAGAGTGGATAATTCATTAATTTACGTAACATATTATTCCAATCTAATAAACTATCTTGATCCTTAAATAATAAATGTTTTTTTTGTTCAATTCTTTTTTCTAAAACCAATCTTTCATCTTTATTTTCCATATAATAAACTGCTTTATGTACAAGATCTTCACTAGATTTACAAATTGGTTCTAGAATTCCCATTTTTTTATAAAATCCTTTACTAAATCTACCATTCAATTTAGCTGATGGCAATGTTAATACAACTTTATTGAAAAAAAATGAATCAAGTGTTGTATTACATCCTCCAAATGGATAAGAATCAATCATAATGTCCATACAACGTAATAGATTGCAATAGGGTAGTTTAGTCATCGTATCTATCATTTTTATACGAGTTGTATGATAACCAAGTGATTTGAATACATAATTCATAAATTCATTCCAAAATAGTTTGGGAATAAGAATAAAAAAGATAGATTTTGGATTTCTTGTTAAAATCTGTGTAACCATTTCAATTAATAAGGGATGATACTTAAAGACAGTTTGAAAAATTCCATATAAATGATAATTATCATTTACTTGATGTTCAATTTTAAGTTGACTAATAGGTTGAATAAATTCATCAAAAATCAATCCATTGTCATAGTAATAGGTAGAAAGACTATCCAATAATATCAATTTTTCAGAATAATTTTGCTGATTTTCTTCATCTTCAAAATATTTTGAAGATACATAATAATCAATTGTATCTATACCAGAAGTATCTGAATGCCCCCATGTATTAATTTGTATTGGAGCAAGTCTTGTAATGTTGGCAAGTAAATATACATCAAAATCCATGCCAATTTCTGGAAATACAAGAATATCTAAATTTAATCCAATAATAGTATCAATATTTTCATATTGATTATTTGACAATAATATCTCTTTGTAAGTTTGATATTCATCCATTATTTTGTTAAAAAATATCTCCTTTTCTTTTTTTTCATTGTAGTGAATAAGATAAACGCAAAAAGATTTATCATTGCATAAAAATTTAATGATTCCTAAACGATCTCTACAAACACTGTGATTTTTAAAAATAAAATTAGAAAAGAAGCCTACATGTATAACTGAATTATTTTCATTTTTTTTAAATGTATTTATTTTTGTATAAGGCTGAAGATGTTTTAAAATATTTGAAAAATCTGTATTTAATTTTTTTATATTTAACCCAAGATATGTATAATAGTATGTAAAATTATTTTTAAAAAATGTCGTGATTGTTTCCACTTGTTTTAATGTATTTTTAATAGAAATTATTTTTCTTAAATTAGTTCGAAGACGTTCATATTCATGTTTAATTTCATTTTTATCATAAAAAATTTTAGGAAATAATAAGTATAATATACATATAATTTGTTCTTCAATTGTTTCTGTTTTTTGAAGATATTCTATAATAAAACTATCTGTTATTTCATCTTTCATAAAATGATTTTTTAAAGCCAATGTCGTGATTTCAGAGCCATACATCAAATACGCATATGCATTTGATTGTAAAATATGATTTATGTATTTTAAAGATGTATTTTTTTCAAGTTTACTTATAACTTTATATAAGCTAGGAATATTTGCTAAATTATCCAGTTTCATATTGACATAAATAGTTATATATTCATTATCAAATGTTAATGAATACAACTTTAATAATGTTGTTGCTTTTTCATCAATATTTCCTAATTTTTCTAATATTTTTATACGATTTAGAAGGTTATCTTTATTAAAAAAATATTTTATACATTCATTATTCATTTCTAATGCATTATTGTATTGTTTTCTCATGTAATAAATATTTGATAGACATTGAAAAATAAATTCAGATTTTAAACATGCTGTTGTAATCATTTTTTTATATATTTTTATAGCCATATTAAAACATATATCAAACTCATTATTATTGTATAGTTCTATCACAGATTCAATATCATTTTCCATTTTTAAATAGGATAACTATTTAAAATATAATTTAAAATTTATAGTGATATTATTTACTGTGATTTAGGTTTACGGCCTCGTTTTTTAGGAACTGTATCGTTATTAGCTTCAACTGATTCTTCAGAAAAATTTGATTCCTCTGATTTTTCTTCTACACTTTTCTTTTTACGTGTTACTTTTTTCTTTTCTTCTTTAGGTTCTTCTTCTTTAGGTTCTAATTTTTCATAAATACCAGCAATAAGAGAACGAATTTCATTATTTTCTTTACGAAGTTCTTTCACACCCTCAATTAAAACACCAGTTAAACGAGGGTAATCTACTGTTAAAAATCCGTCATCGTTAACATGAATTAATTCAGGAAATTGTCGTTGAATATCTTGAGCGATTACACCAATTTCTCGTTTATCACCATTATGACCATCCTTCCATTTGTAGTATACACCATTCAATTTATCAATATTGTCTAATGCATTTTCAATAATTGAAATATCAGTCTTAAGACGTTCATCTGAAGTGGCATATACAGCACCAACTTGTAACTGAGCACCAGTTGAATGTGCAGCTGATACATCAGGTATACCTCCTGCCGTTGTATAATTTGAATCAAATAAATACCAGAAAGATGAACCTAGAGTTGTACCACCTGATTGATATTGACGAATAAAGCCACTTGTTACTGTATTTGCTGTATTCATAGAAACACTAGTTAAACTTGTAGAACTGTTAAACATATTGGTATATAACCCAACATTAACATTTGCTGCACCATCTGTGCCATTTGTTGCCAAGTTTAGGTATGCATCATTCACAATAATTGTTTCAACTACTGTATTTGTAGATGTAATCGTTCCATTAATAGTCAAGTTGTGATTAATAGTCAAGTTTCCTTGAATAGTTACATCAGCACCAAATGTTGAACTAGCATTATTTGTTGTTGGGTAATTGTAAATAATTTGACCACCTCCGGTAGATTTACCTAATACAATTGTATTTGTATTAATATTTAATACATCATTAGTTGTTCTACCAGATGATCCAATAGTAGTATTACCATTAATCTGTGGGTTAATGGCAACATTATTAGACATAATATGAAGAAAATCGTTAACACCAGTTCCTATTGTCATATTGTTTCCTTGACCAGTAGTACCTACATTGATAACGTTATTGCTTCCATTGTTAGCAATACCAACAACTCCATTGTTAACTGTTGATAAGTAAACAGTATTGGAGTTGACAGTTAAGAAATCATTGACACCAGTGCCTACGGTCATATTGTTTCCTTGGCCAGTAGTACCTATATTGATAGCGTTATTGCTTCCATTGTTAGCAATACCAACAATGCCACTGTTGACAGTTGATAGGTAAACTTTATTGGAGTTGACAGTTAAGAAATCATTGACACCAGTACCCATTGTCATATTGTTTCCTTGGCCATTA
>Ga0214192_1000296_pt1 | contig 31953 bp, 22 predicted proteins | sample TroBogEpilimnion_44_FD_153030 | JGI IMG/M metagenome (GOLD analysis project Ga0214192, IMG submission 153030) | Freshwater microbial communities from Trout Bog Lake, WI - 29JUL2008 epilimnion | ecosystem: Environmental > Aquatic > Freshwater > Lake > Epilimnion/Euphotic zone | place: Trout Bog... | reverse complement strand
CGCGGGACATGTTCGAAGAAATGAACCGGTGGATGGAACTGAGCGGGATGCGGCCGGTGGTGGATTCGGTGTTCGAATTCGACGAGGCGGCGAAGGCGTACGAGTATATGGCGAGCGGGGCGCACTTCGGCAAGATCTGCATTCGCGTGTGAGGCCGGGCGGGAGCCTGAAAACAGCGGTTGTAACCGCGTGCCGGCGGGCCGCGTCCAGCTAACCGACGGGCCGTTTCCGGCCCGCGTCATTTCCTCCGGCAGCGTTATACTGGAAGGCAGGAGTTACACGGCTTCAATGACACCGCTCACCGCGATCCGCAGATGCCGCCGGCACGCCGCCGGACTTGCGCTCGGCGCGATGCTCGTGCCCGCGGTGTTCGCTCCGCTGGCGCTGGCGGCGGATAAGAAGAAAGACCCGGACGAGATCGGCAATCGCGATGTCGGCAAGGGCGTGAACTTCTACTCGATCGAAAAAGAGATTGCTCTCGGTAAGCAGATGGCGCAGGAAGTGGAGCGCCAGGCGCGGATTGTGGACGACCCGATTGTGGCGGAGTACGTGAACCGGGTCGGGCAGAATCTGGTGCGGAATTCGGATGCAAAGGTTCCGTTCACGATCAAGGTGATCGATTCCGATGAGATCAATGCGTTTGCGCTGCCGGGCGGTTTCTTTTTCGTCAACACGGGAATTCTGCTGAATGCCGACAACGAAGCCGAGATGGCGGGCGTGATGGCGCATGAGATCGCGCACGTGGCGGCGCGGCATGGCACGCGGCAGGCGACGCGCGGCGAACTGGTGAATTACGGCTCGATTCCGCTGATCTTCCTCGGCGGCTGGACCGGTTATGCGATCCGGCAGAGCATGGGCCTCGCGATTCCGATGGGCTTCCTGACGTTCTCGCGCGGCTTTGAATCCGAGGCGGACATGCTGGGCCTCGAGTACATGTACAAGGCCGGGTATGACCCGACCAGCTTCGTGGATTTCTTCGAAAAAGTGCAGTCGCAGGAAAAGCGCAAGCCGGGGACGATGTCGAAGGTGTTTTCGTCGCATCCGCCAACCGATGACCGCATCAAAGCGGCGCAGAAGAATATCCAGGAGCTGCTGAAGGCGAAGCCCGAGTATGTGGTCACGACCAGCGAATTCGCGGACGTGAAGACGCGCGTGCTGGGGATGCACAATCGCAAGGTGGCGGATACTTCTAAAGACGCCAACTCGGGGCGGCCCACGCTGCGGCGCAATCCGAACGGAACGATCGACGCCAATGGCGACGAGAAGGCTCCGCAGACGGATTCGGAAGACCGGCCCACGCTGAAGCGCCGCGATTAGCCGCGCACCATTCGGCGGGCAGAAGCGTCCGGCCGGTGACACGATAAAATAAACGGATGTCCACCCCCCTGCCCCGTCTGCGCGGCGATCTGGATTTTATGCCGTCGCCGGTGGAAGACCGGCCGGGTTTGCTGATTCGCGATTCGCGCCGCTACTCCGATTCGGTCCTCATCATTCCGCCGCCGCTGGTGCAGTGCCTCGCCTGCTTCGACGGCGAACAGAGCGACCTCGATTTGCGGGCCATGCTGGTGGAGATCACCGGCGACCTGCAGGTGGGGCACCTCGAAGAACAACTGACGGAGGCGCTGCGCGAGAGCGGCTTTCTGGAAGAAGAAACGTACTTCCGGATGCGCGAGGCGAGCGAGAAGGCATTCGCGGAGGCGCCGCTGCGGGAGGCGGCATTCGCGGGGTCGGCTTATCCGGAACAGCCGGATGAACTGCGGCAGGTGATGGATGAATGGGTGGGCAGCAGGAAGCCGGCCGCGGGACTGGTGGGGATTGCGGCGCCGCATGTGAGTCCGCAGGGTGGATATGAGTCGTACCGGGCGGCATACGGGTTACTGGGCGAGGAGTATGCGGACCGCACGTTTGTGATTCTGGGGACGTCGCATTACGGGGCGGCGGACAAGTTCGGACTGACGCGGAAGCCGTATGTGACGCCGTTCGGGGCAGCGGAGACCGCGACCGGGCTGGTGGAAGAGCTGACGCGGCTGGCGCCGGGGGCGATCGGCACAGAGGACTACTGCCATGCGGTGGAGCACTCGATTGAGTTCCAGGTGATGTTCCTGCAGTCGCTGTTCGGGCCGAAGATCCGGACGCTGCCGATTCTGTGCGGATCGTTCGCGAAAAGCATTTATTACGGCGGCAAGCCGGAAGACAACGACGATGTGAAGCGGTTTTTCGGCACGCTGGGGGAGATGGCGGCGCGCGAGGGCGACCGGCTGCTGTGGGTGCTGGGCATCGATATGGCGCATATGGGGCGGCGCTACGGGGATGAGTTCGACGCGGAGGCGGAGGCGGGGGAGATGCTGTCGGTGGGCGAGCGCGACCGGCAGCGGATGGAGCGCGTGGCGGCGGGAGATGCGGCGGGCTTCTGGGGGATGGTGCAGGAGAATCGCGACGAGCTGAAGTGGTGCGGGTCGTCGCCGCTCTACACGTTTCTGAAGACGATGCCGCGGGCGCGGGGCACGGTGGAACGGTACGAGCAGTGGAACATCGACCCGCAGAGCGTGGTCAGCTTTGCCGGGATGTCGTTTCGCGCGGCCGATTAACGGTACGAATCGAGCAGTTCCGGAGATTCGGCGAGCGTGATCTCACGGGCCAGACTCTTCAGCTGGCCGGTAAAGGCGGCGGAGACCATGGCGAAGTCGGGATTGATTTCGAGTTCCGCCCGCGCTTCCTCGCGGCGGCCGCGCACGGCGAGCGTGAGGATGCGGCCGACTTCGCGATGGAAATCGTCGTGAATTTCGCGGATGGTCTGGTGGCGCACGGAGGTGGGGCTGAGCAGCGCGCCCATGGGGCACTTTTCGGCCTGCGTGGTCTCCGGCGTGAAGACGGTGCGGCCGGTTTCGATGGCGCAGCGGAGACGGATATTCCAGCGGCCGTGGGCGGCAATGGCGTGATCGATGGCTTCGAGGGTCAGGGCTCCGTTGTCGTCGGGCTGGGAATCGAAATCGTCGTTTCCGGCAAGATCGGGGGCGGCAAAACGGGGCGATGCGCCGGGCATGGCGTCGTTGAGCATGGCATTGTCCAGCAGCGGCTCGGCGGCCTGCGGCGCGGACGCAGTCACGCGTGCCTCGGCAACAGCGGGTGATGGTTCCGACGCCGCCGGCGCCGTGCTGTTCCGCTCTTCGGGATTCGGGGTTACGCCGTTCAGGGTGGCGTTTTGCCGGGTGTCGTTTTCGGTAAGACTCGCTCTGCGGCGATTTTCAGCGTGGCTCATGGCTCTGCTCCGTGCCTTACTCTGTGGGGCACTCTGCGGCGGGACTGTGCGCCGCGGGGTTTTGGCCCGTCAGAATTCCATCCAGTATACCAGGTATTTCGAAGACCGCGCGGTTGCGCTGCGCGCGAACGCGTTCGACGAATGAGGCGCGGGCGGCGGGGTCGATCATGCGGCGAACGGCGGCGGTGATTTCCTTCTTAAAACTGCGCACGGAGATGCCGACGCCCTGCTCTTCGGTCCACACAGCGTTGTAGCGTTCCTGCGGCAGCGTCCAGTTGTTGCACTCAATGATGACCGGAAGGCCCATGGCGACGGCCTCGCTGATGCTGCCGGGGCCGGGCTTGCCGATGAAGAAATCGGCGAGGCGCATGAAGCGGGGAACTTCGCGGGTGAAGCCGGTGACGTGCATCCCGATGCGCCATTTGGCGGCGCGCATGGCGGCTTCGAGCTTCGCATTTTTGCCGCAGATGGCGATGAGCTGGATGTCGAGGCCGCTGGCGTCGAGCTGGCGGGCGATCTGCATCATGACGGGCGAGCCTTCGCCGCCGAACATCATAAGAGCAACGGGACGGGCGGGATCGAGGCCGAGTTCAGCGCGGGCGTCGGCACGGGCGGCTTCGTTGTCGCCGCCGGCGGGAAGCGAATCGTAGAAACGGGGGCTGAGAATCATGCCCGAGGTGAGGAAGACGCGTTCGGGCGGGTGGCCCATGTCGAGCGCCTGGCGGCGGGCGCGTTCAGTGCCACAGATCAGATACTGGCTTTCGCGTTCGATCCAGAAGTGCGGCGGGTAGTCGGCCATATCGGTGAGGATGGTGACGACGGGCACGCCGGGCAGGGCTTTTCGCGCCGCGGCGCAGAGCGCGCGATTGAAGTTGGGGATGAGGGACACCACCATGTCAGGGCGGCGTTTGCTCCAGTAATCACGGAGCATTTTCACCTGCTGGCCGTGGAAGAGGCGGATGACGGCGTGCATGCCTTTGACGAGGGTGGGCGAGCCGAGCGTCCAGCCGCGGCGGAGCATCAGGTTGTAGATATCCTGCAGACGGATGCCGGTGAGCTTGCGGAAGACATCCATCTCATCGAGCAGTTCCTGGAGATTCATGAGCTGCATGTCCCAGGGGCGATCTTCGCGCCGGGTGACTTCGGAGAGAGCGTTGGCAGCGGCGCGATGACCGCCGCCGGCGTCGAAAAAGACCAGTTCCAGAGTCTTTTGGGCTGGCGAGGGCGGGCTGGAGGCGCTGGGGTCGGCGGTCATGAAGGATTGGACTTGCGGTTCAGAAAAGAACGCAGCAACCCACGCAGGCCGTGGGTTCTCCGAAGCGCCAGAATAGCACGGAAAACGGGCGCTCTCTGTTACAGGCGTGTGTCGAAAATCAGAAGTTGTTCGCGCAATTCGGACGGCGCGAATCAGAAGTTAAGAATCAGAAGTCGCGTATCAGAAGTCGCGTATCAGAAGTAATGATAGCTGGCGACGCGCTCGACAAACCAGACCGCGCCGGCAAGAGCGATGCCGACCGATGCCACCTTGACCAGACGGCCGCCGAGTACGGGATTGCGGCGGCTGATGTAGTTCAGGGTGGGGATGGTGGCCAGCACGATGGTGGCCTGCGCGATTTCAACGCCAACGTTGAACGAGGCGAGCGACCAGGCCAGCGCCTGCTTCGGAAGACCGACTTCGGCCAGCGCACCGGCAAAACCGAAGCCGTGGAAGAAGCCGAAACTGAACGCCATCCAGGCGCGGATCTCCTGATACGAACCGAGCTTCAGCAGGTTTTCGACGCCCACCGCCACAATGGAGAGCGCGATGACCGGCTCGACGAAACGCGGCGCCATGCTGGAGACGCCGAGAACGGTGAGCGTCAGCGTGATGCTGTGCGCAATGGTGAAGGCCGTCACCACAGTGAAGAGCTGCCGCAGCGTTCCGCCGACGAGGATGAGGCCCATCACAAACAAAATGTGATCGGGACCGCTGAAGATGTGCATGATGCCCATCTGGATGAAGCGGATGACGACGGTGAAGTGATCTTCGCCGACAACGGCCTGGGGATGGGACGGAGTGAGGGTGGCGCGGTCCACCTGGACGCCGTCGCGATAGACGAGCACGACGGTGGTGTCGGCCTCAACTTCCGGGAAGACGGGGCTGTCGACCTGAACGGAGGAAGGCGTGCCCTCCTGTTCGGCCGTCCATGTCGTGAGGTCGAGCTTGGGATCGTTTTCGATCTTGACGTTGGTGGGCTGAAAGGGCTTGCCGCCGAGGCGCAGCTTGAGGCGCTGCGGGATGGCGACCTTCGGGTCGGCGCCATTCAGCAGGGGGTTGTGAACGAGGACGAGAACGTTCGCTTTGTTGTTCTCGATTTTGACCGAGACGCCGGTGATCTGGACCGAATGGGCCGAGGCCGGAACGCAGGCGAGCAGAAGCGCCGCGGTCAGCAGGCAGCGAACGAACAGTGAACGAAGCATGGTTGGAATTCGCAAGGCGGATAATCAGGCGGCCGCGGAGATTGGCTTACCGATGCTGGCTGGCATCGGGAGCAGTTCCGCCGCGCACCGCACGAACGTGAAGTTTATCAGTTTTGTTATTGTAACTGACCACGCCGTAGGTAAAACTGACGGTCCAGGCGCGTTCGCCGTGGCGGGCGAGCGAGGTCGATGTCCAATAGAGTGCGTTGGGGGTGCCGGGGAAGGCCTCGGTGTCGATGGTCGGCCGGACGGTGTAGGCGCTGGAGATCGATTCGAGTTCCCGCACGTTGGGCAGGCGCCAGTCGTTATGGCCGCCGAGGTTGAGCGTGGCCACGTACTGCAGGGCTTCTTCCCAGGTTGCCGCGGCCAGGCCTTCGGTCTTCTGCCAGGTCAGGCCGGTGTGGTTGTCGGTGACGGTGCCGTTGCCGCCATCGGTGTAAGGCTTGTCGCCGGGCTTGCTGAGTTCGGCGCCGCGCACGCAGCGGGCGTGGTAGCGGGCGTCGCCGCCGGAGCTGATGGTTTCGGCCTTGGGATGAGCGCCTTCGCCGCCGCCGGCGTTGGTGGCCCAGGCGTATTCGGGATTGCCGGCGCGTTCTTCACTGGCCCACCAGTATTGGGCGTTGGTCTTGGTGAACGCCGTGGTGTCCATGGCCGGGAATCCGGTTTCGTGCATGGCGATGCTGAAAAGTTCGTGGACGTAGGGAAGGCGCCAGTCTTTTTTGCCGCCGAGGTCGAGAGCCTTGCAGTAGGCCACGCCGGCCGCCCAGGCCATTTCGCCGCCATCGGTCTGCTGCCACTGAAGGCCGGTGACCAGATCGTTGACGGTGCCATCGCCGTTCACTTTGTAGGAAGGCGGATTGATGGTGTAGAAGCTGTCTTCGCCGGGAGTCTGGGTGTAGCGTGTCGTCTGGCCGGTATCGGGCAGGCGGAGCATAGTCCAGGGAGTGGAGGTCCGGGCGGTTTGGGCGGATGCGGAGAAGGTGCCAACGAGAGCGAGTGCGGCGAGCGAGATTCCGATGCGAGCGGTATGGAAAAAGGTCATGAAAGCGAAAAAACTCCTGTGCAGACAAAAACTGCGCCGGATCAGCTCCGGCGCAGTCTCAACTCCAGTTTAGCTGTCGGCCCCGGGTTTGGCCCGGGACCGACTGTAAAACTTTGTTATTTGGTCACGGTCACGATGGCATCGTCGGCCACGGTCTTTTCACCGTCGCTGACTGTGATCGTGTACTTGTACGTGTAGCCAACCTGGCAGGCTTTGGCGGGGATGTGGGCCGCGCCGAACTTGCCGCTGATTGCCGCATACGGGCCGCTGGTGATGCCGCAGCCGTCGGAAGCAACCGGGTTATCCGGCTTCTCGTTGTTGGTGCTCTTATAAACCTGCACCGACGTCGAGGCCGTCTTCGCCATGGTGTGACCCCACGAATAGAGCACGTCCTGACCGGCGGCAACCTTCACGTTGGCCGCGTTGTTGGCATTGAGATAGCCGGAGAGACGCAACTGACCCTTGGTGTAGGTCTCGCTCGTCTTCTTGCCAGCCACATCGATGAAGTTAAAGGTCCAGCTGCCGTCCATGTTCTGCTCGTAGTTCACGTAGCCGTGCTTGGCGCCGATGGCGTAGTCGAGCGAGTACTTGTTCGGACCGGGCCAGGTGAAGCCGACGATTTTGGCTCCCTGCAGCGGCATCAGCCAGTGGCGGAGACCGGTGGTGAAGGGCTGGGGAACGATGGCGTCTTTTTCCACCTTCACGTTGCCGTGCTCGCCACCGTTGAGGTAGGGGAACGTCTTGGTGGAGTGGTAGTGATAGTTGCCGTTCACGGTGTGGCCGTTGAGGTCGTCAAGGCCGGTGACCGCGGAGCCATCCGGTTCGGTGTAGCCGTAGATCGGGTAGCCGTCGAGACCGTAGGCAATGGGGTTTTCCTTGCCGATCGTGTCGATCAGGAAGGTCGGGGGCATGTGGTAGTGATAGTCGTCGCCACGGCCGCAGTGGGCGCCGAAGTCGTCGAGTTCGCCGGCGACGAAGGTGTCCGTCTTGCCGTCGTTCTTGATGACGTTGAAGATCGGAATACCGTTCACGGCCACGGCGATGGCGCCGCTATAGAGGGCGGAGCGAACGTTCACCGGATGTTCGGCCGGGATCGGATGTTTCGGAATTCTCCATGCGTTGTCGCCCGTGTACGGCTGCGGGATCGGCACCTGCTGTTGCCAGGCGGTGATACCGACCATCATCTTGTGGGTCGGCATGCCGTTGGCTTCGATGTAGAAATAATCGGCGTCCTCGTGCCAGCTGAAGTAGGACGTGTGAGCCTTGCTCTTCTGAGGCGAGGCGACGATCAGCATAGCCAGCAACGAAGTTCCCGCCGCCGCGCGCAGCAGGGTCGCCCTGGTGAACAAGCGTTTTTTCATAAGTTGTGATCCCTCATTCTGCTTCCAAAAATAAACCCGTGCCGCCGGATTCGCGGCGTCTCTGCTGTCGCACCCCCGAAACAGGATACCGGTTCGGGAACCACCCAGCGCTGCACAAGACAAAGCGAATATAACACCACCGGAAGATGGCAATGTTAGGGTTTGGTGAGAGATCCGCCGAAACAGGTAAAACCCCTGAATACCTTTACATAAGCTGAAGAAACGGCCGGTAAAGAGGGCGGAAATACCAGCCGGCGGACCCCGTAAAACACACAGGGCGGGAGCTCCGCCGGATGTTGATCCGACGGGCACCCGCCCTGTTGCTGCTGCCCGGTTTCGAGTCTCTGAAGCCGGCTGTTACTTGGCCGCTTTGCCGGGCTTGACGGTGTACGAGTAGGCCAGTTCGCCCTGCTTGTGCTCAGGAGTTTCGTCCTTCGGCATCCAGGAGCGGATGTAATCGACCTTGGCGCCGGTGGGGCTGACGGTCACGCGGAGGTGGCCGGAGGCCGGAAGGTAGTCGCCGGTCTTATAGGCACTGCGCCAGCCGCCGGCGGTGTCCTCGTAGAAGGGATTGCCGGGATTGGGCGTTTCCTGGTAGACGATGCCGTCCTTTTCCTGGCGCACGAAGATGTGATCGTGGCCCTGGAAGAAGATGGAAACGCCGTACTTCACCATCAGCTGGTGGATGGGCATCTCCCAGCCCGGGCGGCGCTTATCGAATTCCCATTCGCCCTGCATGTTGCGGCCGCCCCACTCGAACTGGTCGGCCATTTCGACGGCGCCGCGGTTGGTGCCGAGAACGTGGTGGGCGAACATGAACTTGTACTTGGCCTTGCTTTCCGAAAGCGTCTTCACGAGCCAGCGGTACTGTTCTTCGCCGTGGGTGATGTCCCACATGTCGCGGGTCTGACGGTCGCCGCCGAGGTTGCCGCCGGCCTTCTTGCCATCGGCTGTAGCTTTGCCCTCGGCATTCTTCTTGCCGCCGCCCGGTTCCTTGCCGATGCCGCCGCCGGTGCCGGGCAGGACGGTATCGACGGGAATCTTCGAGTGCCAGTAGGGATCCATGGTGATGAAGAGCGCGTCGCCCCACGTCCAGGCGTAGAAGTCGCGCAGGTGGCCGATGTACTGAACCTGTTCGGTGTCGCCGGTGTAGAAGCCATCGGGCTCGGGCAGTTCGTAATAACGGTTGCGCGCGTTGCCAACCCAGACGGCGGCATTGTTCGGTGTGCCATCGAGCAGATAGCGGCCGCCCTGCTCGTGGCCGCCAGCGACGAGGAAGATCGGGGTGGAACTGCCGTCCATGCCGAGATACTTGCGCTGATTGATGTAGACCTGCGAGACCACCTGCGGGGTGACGGTCTTGTTGAGCTGGTCGACGCTGAAATCGTCACCGAGGGTGATGTAGAAGTCCGGCTTTTCCTTGCGGACTTCGGCCATGGTGGCGGCGTAGAGGCTGGCCTCGAACATGTTCTTGCGTTCGGGGTGGGAATCGGCCTGCACCGCGAAGGTGAAGGTGCTGCCCGGGGGGCGCTGCGTGTGGAAGCTGTATTCGGCTGCCGGTTTGAATGCGCCGGTGGCGGTTTCGCGATACTGCACGCGGTAGTAGTAAAGAGTGTTGGACTTGAGCTTATCGATGGTGACATCGAAAGGCGTGTGGCCCTTGGACTTTACCGGCGCCGTCTTGCCGTTGTACTTGCCCGGCGCGGTGCCGTATTCGACGTAAGCTTCCAGATCGTTCGGAGCGAGGACGCTGAGACCGATGGAGTGGTCCGTGGGACGGCCGAGCACCTGAGTCATACCGTCGACGGTGGTCTGCGAATCTACATCAGTGGCGTCCTGCTGGGCCACCGAATGCGCCGCCCATAAACACAAACACAGGACTGCGCCGCCTGCGATGCGCCATTTCAACTGTTTCGAAATCAGCTTCATTACTTCTCCTGAATTAGTTCCCCTGCCGCGCGTTGCCTGAATTGCCGGATCCGGTCATCTCGACTCGCTTTTGCAGAGAGCCTGCACACCGCGTAAAACTGCGGGGGCACGGATCACCACTGTATTATGCCGGACTGCGGGATGCAACGCGCGACGGACCGTGATGCGGCGATCTAACCGCTTTCTAACATTGCTGTGCCAAACTGCGGTCGGCATCAAGTATGGTTCGGCCAACTTAGAGTGCCGGCGGGAGTCATCCATGCGAACCAGGTTCACCGGTCGAGTTCTTGCGACAAGCTGTTGCGCTCTGGCAGTAGCGGTGGCGATGCCGGCGACGGCATACCCGCAGTCACGGCAACTGGTCGTACTCAATAAAGAGGGCACGGTTTCATTCATCGATGTCGCGACGCAGAAAACGGTCGCAAAATCGAAGACCGGCGACGGGCCGCATGAGTTGGTGGTAACCGGCGACGGCAAGTACGCGGTGGTCTCGAATTTCGACGAGGGGCGAACGCTTTCGGTCATCGACACGGCAGCGCATAAAGAAGTGCACCGGGTGGATCTCTCGCCGCTGAGCCGCCCGCACGGCTTATTTGCCGCCGACGGCAAGGTTTACTTTACAGCGGAGGGCAGCGGGGCGATCGGCCGCTACGATCCGGCGACCAACCGCGTGGACTGGACGATGAAGAGCCGGCAGGAAGGCACGCACATGATCGTGGTGAGCCGCGACCGGAACCGTATTTTTACGGCGAATACCGAATCCGGCTCCGTCACGATTTTTCAGCGGACCGGAAGTTCGGGCGAGGACTGGCATTTAACGAATGTTCGGGTGGGCAACGGGTCGGAGGGCTTCGATCTGTCGCCGGACGAAAAACAATTGTGGGTGGCGAATGGAAACGACGGAACGGTTTCCATCGTCGACGTGGTAACGGCGAAAGTCATCGGAACCATTCATGTCGGAACTGAGCGATCCAACCGGCTGAAGTTCACGCCGGACGGGAAACGGGTGCTGGTTTCCGATCTGGGCAGCGGCGATCTGTTGATTCTCGATGTCGCCTCGCGCCAGTTGATTCAGAAGATTCGCGTGGGACACGGGCTGGCGGGACTGCTGATCGACGCCGACGGATCGCATGCCTACGCCGCCGCGACCAGCGATAACTTCGTTGCGGTGCTGGATCTGCAGCGACTGGAAGTAACCGGGCACATCCCGACAGGCCGGGGGCCGGACGGCATGGACTGGCTGCATTGACAGCTCTGACGCGCCTGGCGGATGCGGATGGAAAGCTATAGTTTTTAGAGAGGCGCATGGATGAAGTTGAATGACGCGATGACCCCGCTTACCCGAAAAAGATTACTGATTGCCGCGGCCTTTCTGCTGCCGGCAGCCTGCCTGCTGCGATCGCAGGACACGCCGACGTTTTCGAGCGGAGTGCAGGTGGTGAACCTGGACGCGACGGTACGGGACAAGAGCGGCAAATTTATCGGCGACCTGACCAAAGAAGATTTCAAGCTGGAAGTGAAGGGCAAGGCGACGCCGATCACTTACTTCTCGCGGGCCGCGGACCGGCCGATGACGCTCGGGTTGCTGCTGGACACGAGCGGGAGCGTGGGCCGAATTCTGAATCAGGAAGTCACCGCCAGCCGCAATTTTTTTCACAGCGTGCTGCGCGAGGATCGCGATCAGGCGTTTGAGCTGCACTTCGACAGCGTTGCAGAACTGCTGCAGGACATGACGCCGTCGCTGGCGAAGCTGGATGCGGGACTCGATAAGGCGACGGCGGCCCCCACGCGTGGCGGTGGTGGTGGCGGTGGTGGTGGAGGACGCGGCGCGGGCGGTGGTGGCGGAGGTGGTGGTAAGCGCGGCGGCGGAGGCGGTGGCCAGGGCGGCGGCGGCGGACAGGCCGGCGCGGGCGGCGGCGGGACCGTGCTTTACGATTCCCTGTATCTGGCGGCGAACGCCATGCGGGATCTGCACCGTTACGTGGAGACCACGAAGAGAGATACAGGAACGAAAGCGCTGCTCATCCTTTCCGACGGTTTGGATCGCGGCAGCAAAGTAACGCTTAGCACGGCAATCGAGACGGCACAGCGCGCCGATACACCGGTGTTTTCGATCTTCTACGAGGACGCACTGGTGGCCAGCGCGGCGAGCGCCAGCGCATCGAAGGGGATTAGCGACGATCGGGTCCTGATCGGATCCGGAAACGGCGGCGGCGGCGGAGAAAGTGGCGGCGGAGGCGGTCGCGGCGGCGGCGGCGGGGGCGGCGGCGGTCGCGGTGGTGGTGGTGGCGCTGGAGGTGGTGGCGGGGGAGGTGGTGGCGGGGGAGGTGGTGGCGGAGGCCGCGGTGGTGGTGGCGGCGGTGGCGGTGGCGGTGGCGGATTTGGGGGAGTTGCCGGTCCCGTCCCCGCAGCAAGCAATGCCGGATACAGCGCGGCGGTGAATGGCCGGCAGGTTTTGCAGCGGATCGCCAAAGAGACCGGCGGGACATTCTTCGAGGTTTCCGCGAAGCATCCGCTGACCGAGATCTACGCGCAAATTGAAGATGAACTGCGCCAGCGTTATAGCATTGGATTCAGTCCGGAAACAGGAGTGAAGGGCTTCCGGAAGATTCAGCTCACCGCCAAACCAAAAGGTCTGACGGTGACGGCTCGCGAAGGCTACTTCGCCGAGTAAGTAATTGCAGGGAGAAGAGACGTGATGGTTACGAATTGGATCGTTAGTCGAGCTGGCCTGACGAGGAACTTTATGATCTGCGCCGTTCTGGCGGCTGCCGGAGTGCCGGCGCACGCGCAGTGGCTGGGTTATCTGCCGCCGGGAACTCCGCTGACGGCCGAGGGGAAGGCCGACATGACCGCGAAGGCGCCCCGCACGCCGTGGGATACGCCCGACCTCACCGGCACATACCATATTGCGAGGACGGCCCGCGATATTGCGGCGCGCGCGGAGACGAAGGGTTTATCGCCGGTCGAGTCCTACACCGCCAATATCTTCCGCGACATTAAGCCGGAGGAGATTCCGGAAACGGAAGCAGGAAAGAAGGTCCGGCTGGCGCGCACCGGAAATGGCAAAAGAGCCGATCCTTCAGTGTTTTGTCTGCCGATGGGAATTCCGCTGAACAACACGTTCAACGAGGTGACGAAATTCGTCCAGGCGAAGAACATTCTGATGATCCTGTTCGAAGTGGATGGGACCTACCGGCAGGTTTACCTCGACGGGCGCAAACTGCCGGAAGATCCGTCTCCGGCGTGGATGGGCTATTCGACGGGACACTGGGAAGGCGACACGCTGGTGGTGGAAACGGCGGGCTTCAACGATAAGTCATGGCTCGACATGGCGGGGCACTCGCACAGCGAACAGTTGCACGTCACCGAACGCTACCATCGCCGCGATTTCGGACACCTCGATGTGGAAGTGACGCTGAACGATCCGGTGATGTACAGCAAGCCGTTCAAGATTCAGTTCACGCACACGCTGCTGCCGGATTCGGACATCCTCGAAAGCTACTGCAACGAAAATGAAAAGGACCGGCAACATCTGGGCCTGAACTAAACGAATTCAAATCCGGCCGTCCGCGCGCGCAAGAGTAAGCGTGGGCGGCCGGATTCTCCTCCTTCGCTGTTCCAGTCTTTCCTTCTCAGCTCTTAAGTTCTCCGCCTCACTTCCCTTCCCCCGACTAACGGCCGCAGGAACCAGCGAGTTCCCGCTGCTGCGTTGTGTTAGTATTTTCTTGCTTAACGATTTCCTCACAATTGTCGTCCGAAACCGCGTAAGCGCGGCCTTGCCAGGCCGGAAATCAATCAGTTTCCTCACGGAAGGGATCTATCAAGATGAAGAAGTTGTCGAGCCAGGTGAAATGGCGGCTAGCGGGCGGCGGGGCAGTGTTTGTCTGCCTCTGCGCAGCTTTACTCACGGCGCAGCAGGCGCAGGAGAGTTCGGACGCTGCAACCACGGTGACGGGACTGACACAGGTTCTGGCGCAGCCGACCGATCACTCGATCGTGCTGAACGTGCTGGCGCCGAACGATCTGGAATCGTACGTGGAATTTGGCACGGCACCGGGCAAGTATACGCGCAAGACGGCGGTGGCAAAGTCGAAGTCGCACACGCCGTTTGAGGTGGTGCTCGACAAGCTGAAGGCGAATACTCATTACTACTACCGGCTGCAGGCGCGCGAAACGGGCAAGACCGCGTACACGGCCGGCGACGAGTACAATTTCCAGACGGCGCGGCCGGCCAATACGCCGTTCGTGTTCGACGTGCAGGCGGATTCGCATCCCGAGCGCGTGAAGAACATGTTCGACGCCGATCTCTACATGCGGACGATGAAGAGCGTGCAGAAAGACAAGCCCGACTTCTACATCACGCTGGGCGACGACTTCAGCATCGACCAGGGAATGGCGCAGGTTACGCCGGTTTCGGTGGCGCAGGTCTACATCAATCAGCGCAAGTATCTGGGGATGGGCGGTTCCGGGGTGCCGGTGTTTCTGATCAACGGCGGGCATGAGTCGGCGGCGGGGTATCTGCTCGATGGCACTCCGAACAATCCGGCGGTGTGGGCCGGTACGTCGCGGAATCGTTATTTCTCGCAGCCGGCGCCGAGTAAATTCTACTCGGGCGATGCGGAGCCGATTGAATATGTTGGGCTGCCGCGCGATTACTATGCGTGGACATGGGGCGATGCGCTCTTCATCACACTCGATCCGTACTGGCATTCCAAGGTCATGTTCGGCACCGGCAACGGGCTGGGCAAGGACAAGGATTCCAAGAAGGTCAAAGACATGTGGGACATCACTCACGGCGAGGCGCAGTACAAGTGGCTGAAGAAGACGCTGTCGGAGAGCAAGGCAAAGTATAAGTTCATCTTTGCGCATCATGTGCTCGGTACCGACCGCGGCGGCGTGGAAATGGCCGAACTGTACGAGTGGGGCGGCAAGACGCATGAGGGTGTATGGGAGTTCGATAAGAAGCGGCCGGGCTGGGAGATGCCGATTCATCAGCTGATGGTGAAGTACGGCGTTTCGATCTTCTTCCAGGGGCACGATCACGTTTTCGTCCGTCAGGAAAAGGACGGCGTGGTGTATCAGGAGACGCCCAATCCGGCGAGTCCGTTCGAGACCGATCCGCAGAATGGCGGCTGGCAGGATGCGTATAAGTCGGGCAAGCTCCTGCCGCCTTCGGGGCATCTGCGTGTGAGTGTGACGCCGGCGGAGACGAAGGTGGACTACGTGAAGTCGTGGCTGCCGAAGGATGAGACACCCGAGCATAAGCAGGACCAGGTGGACTTCACCTACAGCGTGAAGGCGCGGCCGAATCAGTAAGGAGCAGGAGATAGTTTTCCGAGGACGCAAGATGAAGCAAATATCCAAACAGACGAAGTGGCGGATCGCGGGCGGGACCGCGGTGGCGGCGTGCCTTTGTGGAGCGCTGCTGACAGCGCAGCAGGCACAGGAAAGCGCGGACGCGGCGACGACGGTGACGGAACTGTCGCAGGTGCTGGGACGGCCGACGGATCACTCGATTACGGTGAATGTGCTGGCTCCGAACGACCTCGAATCGTATGTGGAGTACGGTACGGCAGCCGGAAAGTATTCGGGCAAGAGCGCCGTGGCGAAGTCGAAGGCAAAGACTCCGGTTGAAGTCACGATGGATAAGCTGAAGCCGAACACGCATTACTACTACCGGCTGCGCTATCGCGAGAACGGCAAGGGTGCCTACGCCACGGGAACGCAGTACGAGTTTCAGACGCAGCGGCCGCCGGGCAGCACGTTCGTTTTCGACGTGCAGTCCGATTCACACCCCGAGCGACTGGTCCGTATGTTCGACGCCGAACTTTATGCGCGGACGATGGCGAGCGTGCGGAAAGACAAGCCCGATTTCTACATCACGATGGGCGACGATTTCAGCGTGGACGAAATGAAGGAGCCGCTGACGCCGGTCAATGTGGCGCAGATCTACATCAACCAGCGCAAGTATCTGGGGATGGACGGCAGTTCGACGCCGATCTTCCTCGTGAACGGCAACCACGAACAGGCGGCGAAGTATCTGCTGGACGGCACACCGAACAATGTTGCGGTATGGGCAGGCAATGCGCGCAACCGTTACTATCCGAATCCGGCTCCGGACAGCTTCTATACGGGCGACGCGGAGCCGCCGGTGCAGTTCATCGGCCAGTTGCGCGATTACTATGCGTTCACGTGGGGCGATGCGCTGTTCATCGGCATCGATCCGTACTGGCATTCCGATGAAGTGGTGGATAACCGGCTCGGCGAAGGTCCGAACGCCGGGCAGAAGAAGGAAGGGCCGCGGGTTCGCGACCAGTGGAAGATCACGCACGGCGAAGCGCAGTACCGCTGGCTGCAGAAGACGCTTTCCGAAAGCAAGGCGAAGTACAAGTTCATGTTCGCGCACCACGTGCTCGGCACCGGGCGCGGCGGCACGGACATGGCCGAACTGTTCGAATGGGGCGGAAAGAATCAGCAGGGCGTTTGGGAGTTTGACAAGAAGCGCCCGGGCTGGGAGCTGCCCATTCACCAGATGATGGTGAAGTACGGGGTTTCGATCTTCTTCCAGGGCCACGATCATCTGTTCGTGCGGCAGCAGAAGGATGGCGTGGTGTATCAGGAGACGCCGACGCCGGCCGATCCGAATTACGCCAGTCCGAATGACAACCAATACAAGGGCGGCGATCATTTCCCGGCCGCCGGGCACATCCGCGTAACGATTTCTCCGCAGAATGCAAAAGTGGAGTACGTGCGGTCGTGGATGCCAAAGGACGAGAAGAACGGGCATAAGCAGGACGAAGTGGCCTTCGCTTATACCGTGGCGCCGGGCAAGGCGAACCAGTAAGTATCAGTCAGAAGCGGGACTGCGCGAGGCTGAATCGACCTGCGATGTTGCGGGCCGGTTCAGCCTCGCTGCATTTCCGGCGGTCAGAGCTTCAGCAGGTTTTCGGCATTGCGGTGGGTGAGCTTCGCCATATCATCCGGGCTGATGGAGAGGCCGTCGAGAAACTTTCGCCCCTGATCGTTGGAACTGAACGGGTAGTCGACGGAGAAGAGGATGCGGTCGATGCCCACCACCTGCAGGGCGCACAGAAACGGCGGGTTGGTGAAGTAACCGCTGGTGGTGATCCAGAAGTTATCGCAGAAGTATTCCGAGATGCGGCGCTGCAGACTGGGGTTTCCCCGGCCCATGGCCATTTCGGCGCGGGCGATGGAGAACGGCAGGTTCTCGCCCATGTGGCCGATGATCATTTTCAGGCGGGGGAAGCGATCGAACAGGCCGGTGACAATCATACGCAGACTGTGCATGCCGGTCTCCACGTGCCAGCCCCAGCCGGAGGTGGCGAGGAAGAAGCCGAGCGCGCCGGGCAGTCCGCTGTAATAGGCCTCCATGACGGCGGGCGGCGGCGGGGCGGGGTGAAGGTAGACCGGAACGTCGAGCGCCTGAGCGGCTTCGAAGACCGGGGAGAAGCGGGGATCGTCGAGAAACCGGCCGTTAAAGGTTCCGCTGAGCATCAGGCCTTTGGCGCCCAGTTGGCGGACAGCGCGTTCCAGTTCCGCGGCGGCCTTTTCGGGTTCGTGCAGCGCCACGGTGGCGAAGGCGGCAAAGCGGCCGGGATGGGCCTGGACGGCGGCGGCCATGCGGTCATTGGCGTCGCGAACCAGCGCATTGGCAGCGTCGGAATCGACGCGGTCCACCGTGTTGGCGGAAAGAGAGAGCACCTGGAGATCGATCCCTGCCGCGTCCATATCGGCAATGCGCCCATCGCCCACGTCGAGAAGCTTCGCGCCGAGACTGCGCAGGTAATCGGAAGCCGGGGTGCCGGGCATCCGCGCGGCGGCCGCTATATCGGGCGTGGTGATGTGTTCTTCGAGTGCAATGATGCGCATTCGCACATGATACAAAACACTGACCTGAAACGGGATGCGCCACGTTTTGCCGACGAAACTTTACACGGCCGAAGCGCCTCCCGTAACCCGATTTATGATACATTCTGGCGAGATACCTATGACCAGGACCACACGCTGTACCGCCGCAGGCGCCGCGCTGCTTGCAGCCGCATTGGCATTTGCACAGACCGGCCTCGGCACGCATACGCGGGCCACGAACGATCCGGTGTTTATCGCGCAGGAGATGCTCGGCCGGCCGACGGATACGACAGTGACGATCAATGCGTCGTCGTTTAAGAATCTGGAAGTCTATTACGAATACGGCACGAAATCGGGTGAATACACCGGCAAGACCGCGATAGCGAAAGCGACCGGCGGCGAACCGCTCAACGTTCTGGTCGACAAGCTGAAGACGAACACACAATATTTTTACCGGATGCGGTATCGCGAAGCCGGCGCCGCGACGTTCAGCGCGCGCGACGAGCACACCTTCCATACAGCGCGCCCTGCCGGGAGCACGTTTACTTTTGTGGCCCAGTTCGATCCGCATCTGGACGATAACACCGACGATGCGACTTACAAACTAAGTTTGCAGAACATGGTGCAGGACAAGCCGGATTTCATCATCGACGACGGCGACAACTTCTTCGTCGACAAACTTAACCCGCTGACCAGAGAGAATGTAGAGAAACGAATTCAGCTGCAGCGTTCTTACTACGACATTCTGACGCACTCGACTGCGATGTTTCTCGCGCTGGGCGGGCATGAAGGCGAGACCAACCGCCGCCTGAACGGAACCGCGGAAAACCTGGCCGTGTGGGACACGGTGCTGCGCAAAAAGTACATTCCGAATCCCGACCCCAACGGCTTCTACACCGGCAGCACGAAGGATTATCCGTTTGTCGGCGTGCGTGAAGCCAACTATGCCTGGACGTGGGGCGACGCGCTCTTTATCGTGCTGGATCCTTACTGGAACGCACCCCAGGCTCCGGAGCAGGCCGGCGACTGGTCGCTGACGCTGGGCAAGGAACAATACGACTGGCTGAAGAAGACGCTGGAGACGAGCAACGCGAAATTCAAGTTCGTGTTTTCGCACCATCTCGTCGGTGGACGCCAGATGGAAGGCGGCGCACGCGGCGGCATTGAAGTCGCGAAGTATCTGGAAAACGGCGGTTACAATCTGGACGATACGTGGGGGTTCGACAAAGCTCGTCCGGGCTGGGGCAAGCCGATTCACCAGTTACTGGTGGATAACAAGGCGACCATTTACTTCCACGGTCACGACCACACTTATGCGAAGCAGGATCTGGACGGACTTGTGTACCAGGCTGGTCCCCAGCCGAGCGCAAGCAAGACAGGCCTCGGCGACCGCGCCAAAATTTATAACTACACGCACGGGACCGTGCTGGGTTACACCGGCTATCTGCGCGTCACGGTTTCGCCCGCCGATGTGAAGGTGGACTATGTGACGACATGGCTGCCGTCACTCGAAAATGCCACGCAGAAGAACCGCATGGTTGCGGATACTTACACAATCAAGGCCCGCTAATACAATCTGCCGAGGAAAGCACATGACAAGTCGACAAACAGTTGGAGTCGTGACCGGAAGTCTGCTGGGCATTACCGTAATCCTGTGGGCGCAGTCAATCGATCCGAAAAATAAGGCGCAGTTTCCTTACAAAGAGGCAGCGGACCCGAAGTTGGTCATCGAACCGTATCACGGTGAAGGCAACATTACGCCGGGTGCCGGGAAGGGCGGCGATGAAGGGAAAAAGGGCGGCGACGCCGGCAAGAAAGGCGGCGGCGGGCAAGGTGGTGGCGAAGCCAGTCGCATGGGCTCGCGCGATCCGCTGTTCGTAGCTCAGGAAATGTTGGGGCGGCCAACCGATTCTGCCATCACGGTCAATGTGTCGGCGCGCAAAGATCTGGAAGTTTACTACGAATACGGAACACAATCGGGAAGCTATACGGCCAAAACAACGGCGGCAACGCACCCGGGGGGCGAGCCGTTCAACGTGCTCGTCGATAAGTTGAAGGCGAATACGGAATACTTTTACCGCATGCGGTACCGTGAGCCCGGAGCGGCGGAATTTGCTTCACGTCCCGAACATTCCTTCCACACCGCGCGACCCGCGGGCCGTACGTTCACCTTTGTTGCTCAGTTCGATCCGCATATGGGCGGAGACAGCAACACGGATGCCTATAAGCTGACGCTGAAGAAGATGCTGGCGGATCACCCGGACTTTATGATTGACCTCGGCGATAACTTCCAGTCCGACAGAATGCGGCCGCCGACGAAACCCGGCGTAGAAGCACGGGTTCAGTTACTCCGCTCTTACTATGACCTGATCAACCATTCCGTCCCGTTGTATCTGGTGATGGGCAATCACGAAGGCGAATGGGGCAGGAATCTGGATGGTACGGCGGAAAATGTGGCGATTTACGATACGCTGGCGCGCAAACGGTACATTCCGAATCCGGAAGCGAACGGCTTTTACAGCGGCGGTGGCAAGCCCGAGCCGCTGGTCGGCTTGCGGCAGGCTTACTACGCATTCCAGTGGGGCGACGCGCTCTTCGTAGCGCTCGATCCTTACTGGTACCGCCCGCAGGGTGCCGAACAGGCCGGCGACTGGACCACCACGCTGGGCAAGGAACAGTACGAGTGGCTGAAGAAGACGCTGGAGTCGAGTCACGCAACTTATAAGTTCATATTCTCGCACAATCTCATTGGCGGCCTCGACATGCGGGGCCAGATGCGTGGCGGAATCGAAACGGTTAAGTACACCGAGATGGGCGGCTACAATTACGACGGCACGTGGGGCTGGGACAAAGCGCGGCCGGGTTGGGCGATGCCGATTCATCCGATGCTGGTGGCCAATAATGCGAGCATCTGGTTCCACGGCCATGACCACCTGTACGCCAAGCAGGACCTCGACGGCATCGTCTATCAGGAGGGTCCGATGCCCGCGCGGGAAGGGCTCTTCGATGTGGCACCGACGCAGAAATACTACAATTATCTGCACGGTACTGTTCTCGGCGGCAGCGGTTACATTCGCGTGCGGGTATCTCCCGGTGATGTGAAGGTCGATTACGTCCAGACTTATCTGCCGAGCGAGGAAGATGCGAAGCACAAAGATGGCATGATCGCCGATACTTACACGATTAAAGCCCGGAAGTCGAATCCCGCGGCGATGGCACATTAGTACTTCCCGGAACGACAGTAGAAAGGAAATTATCAGGTATGACAAATGGACAGAAGCTGGGAATCGCAGCCGGCGGCGTTCTCTGTGTCGCAGCATATTTAGGCGCGCAGGCAATCGATCCGAAAAACACATCGCAGTTCGCTTACAAAGAAGCTGCCGACCCGAAGCTGGTGATTGAGTCCTACCATCCGGTGGGCAATCTCAACGTGGGCGCTGGCAAGAAGGGTGAGGCTGCAGGCAAAAAGGAGAAAGGCGCGGACGGAGGAAATAATGGCGACGGCGCCGGCTTCCCTTACGAAGGCAACGATCCCAAGACGCTGGGCGCGATCGATCCCTTGTTCTTTGCGCAGGAGATTCTGGGACGCCCGACCGGCGACTCAATGACCATCAATCTGGCGGCGCACAAGAATCTGGAAGTTTATTGCGAATACGGCACCAAGGCGGGAAGTTACACGGCCAGGACCACTCCCGCTACACACCCTGGCGGCGAGCCGTTCAATGTTTTGATCGAAAAACTGAAGCCGAACACGGAATATTTTTACCGCGTGCGCTACAAGGAACCCGGCGCGAAGGAATTTTCCGTGCGCCCCGAACATTCCTTCCACACGGCACGCGCCGCAGGCAGCACATTTACGTTCGTGGCACAGTTCGACCCGCATCTGGCGGCAGGTAACGATCTGGATGCTTACAAGCTGACGCTGAAGAAGATGCTGGCCGATAAGCCGGACATGATGTTCGATCTGGGCGATAACTTCCAGTCCGACAGAATGCGTCCGCCGACGAAGACCGGCGTCGAAGCGCGCGTGCAGTTACTTCGCTCTTACTACGATCTGATCAACCATTCGGTGCCGCTGTATATGGTGATGGGTAACCACGAAGGGGAGTGGGGCCGGAATCTGAACGGCACGCCGGAAAACGTGGCGATCTATGACACGCTGGCCCGCAAGCGCTACATCCCGAATCCGGAAGCCAATGGTTTTTACACTGGCGGCGGCAAGCCGGAACCGCTGGTGGGACTGCGGCAGGCTTACTACGCTTTCGAGTGGGGCGACGCGCTGTTCGTGGCGCTCGATCCGTACTGGTATCAGCCGCAGGGCGCCGAGGCGAAGGGAGACTGGCAGACAACGCTGGGCAAGGAACAATACGACTGGCTGAAGAAAACTCTGGAATCGAGCCACGCGACTTATAAGTTCATCTTCTCGCACAACCTGATCGGCGGCCTGGATATGAAGGGTTCCATGCGGGGCGGCATCGAAACGGTGAAGTACACCGAAATGGGCGGTTACAACTACGACGGTACGTGGGGCTGGGACAAGGCTCGTCCGGGCTGGGCCACGCCGCTGCATCCGTTGATGGTGGCCAACAACGCCACGATCTGGTTCCATGGCCACGATCATCTTTATGCGAAGCAGGATCTGGACGGCATGGTTTATCAGGAAGGCCCCATGCCGGCCCGCGAAGGCAAGTTCGATGCCTCGCCGACGGCGAAGACTTACAACTACCTGCACGGCACGGTCCTGGGCGGCAGCGGATACATTCGCGTCCGCGTTTCGCCGGGCGATGTGAAGGTCGATTACGTCCAGACGTATCTTCCCCGCGAGGAAGATGCGACGCACAAAGACGGCATGATCGCCGACACTTACACGATTAAGGCGCGAAAGACCAATCCGGCAGTGGCTGCGCGATAACTTTCGCTCAAAGTCTGAACAGAGGAAAAACCATTGAAATCAATTTACGCTGCTTCCGCACTTGGGCTTGCAATGTTCGCCAGCGCGGGCCAGGCTCAGCAGGGCCCTTACAAGATCGTCCAGACCGCCAAAACCGGCGGCCTGGGCGCCTTCGACTACATCAGCGCAGACGAGGCCGGACGCCGTCTGTACATTCCACGTAAAGCGGCGCAGGGCGCCGATGCAGCTCCGGCGCGCATTACCGTGTTCGATCTGGACACGCTGGCGCCGGTCGGTGAGATTCCGGGCGTCAGCTCGAACGGGGCGGTCGTGGACTCGAAATCGGGACACGGCTTTGCCGGCAGCAAGCCGGTCACGATGTTCGACTCGAAAACGCTGGCGGTGATCAAGAAGATCGACGTGGATCCGAAGATCGCGCCGGACGGTATTCTGGACGATCCATATAATCAGCGCGTCTACATTTTCAGCCGCCAGACCGGGCAGGCGGTGGTGATCGACGCAAAGGAAGGAACGGTTCTCGGAACGATAGAGTTGGGCGGCGCTCCGGAAGAAGCCGTTACCGACGGCAAAGGCCGCGTGTTCGTTGTGATTGCGGATATGGCGAACATTGCGGTGATCGACGCGAAGACCATGAAAGTCTCGACGCGTTACGATTTCACGGGCAAGGCCAACCGCTGCAACGGACTGGCGATGGATGTAAAAAACCACGTTCTGTTCACGGCCTGCGGCCAGGGTGCTGAAGCGGCCGACAGTCCGGCGCAACCCACTATGCTGATTCTGAATTCGGAATCCGGCAAGGTCATTACGTCGCTGCCGCTGGCCGGCAATTCGGACGGCGCTGTTTTCAACCCGAGGACGATGGAGGCCTTCAGCACACACGCCAACGGCACCCTGACGATCGTGAAGGAAAACAGTCCGACCAGTTTCGTGGTGGAGCAGAACCTGCAGACTGTTGACGGCGCCAAGACGCTGACGCTGGATGGCAAGACGAATCGCATCCTCACGATGACGGCTGAATTCGGGCCGGCACCGGCAGCAGATCCAAAGAAGGACGCACAGAAGGGCGGTCGCGGACGCGGTCAGGTGAAGCCTGATACGTTTGTGATCCTCGCAATCGGCAAGTAGACTTCCCCGCAGCGAGGGAAACCTGGCGCGGGCGCAGCGTTTTCGAACGCGCGCCCGCGCTTTCTTTTTCAGGACGCGGAAGCGGATTTCAGCACGTGCGGGCGTTTTCCGGATGTGCCGGCGGCCAGCGCAGAGACGTCACGTGGGCGCTTACGGTGTACGCACAGCGAGCTCACGTTCCTCATTAGAGTCCATTCGGGGCAACGACCGGGGCACTGCGGGGACAAACAGAAAAGCCCGGCTGCCTCGTTGCTGAGGCGGCCGGGCCGATGATCGAGCGATAGCTGAAACTACTTCTTCGCCGCGGGCGGTCCGTAGTTGATGTCGTTCCACGACGTCGGGTGAACAGCGGCCCGATGGCAGGTGTAGCAGGTGACTTCCTGCTTACCCTTCGGATAAACGCCGGTGCCAGGGAACTGCGCATTGATTTCGCGAACCATCAGGATCATCTGGCGGGCGATTTCCTTGCGAGGATTCACGTCGGCTTCAAACGGCTTGCCGCCGCCATGGCAGTAGGCGCATTCCACGGTGAGGGAATCGCGGTAATCTTCCATGACAGAACCTTCGCCGTGCACCTGCGTGTCGGGCGGCAGAACCTTCAGCGCCACACCCGGCGTGGGAGCCGGCGGAGTGTTGCCGAGCGATTCGTTGCGGTTGTAAAACTGAACCTTCGCCTTGGTGTCGGGATGAGTCTGACCGCGATGGCAGGTGCCGCAATCGACTTCATGCGCGCCACCGGGGAACTGGCCGGTCGAACCCGGGAAATAATGGTCGATCGAGCGGACCAGCGAAATCATTTTGCGCGCGACGTCCTTCTTCGGATTGTCGTCGCTGGCAAAGTTGCCCGCTACGTGGCAGTAGGTGCACTGGACGCCCAGCGCAGTATTGAAGTTTCTCATCACAAACTGGATGTCTGTGTTCGGTGCGAGGATCTTCAGATTTGTCCCGGCGGGAGGACCCGCTGCAGCCCCGCGACCGCCGCCGCGTCCACCACCACCGGCGGGTTCCTGCGCGAAGGCGAGAATACCGGCCATCAGAAATATGCCAAGAAAACGCATCGTTGCAACCTTTCTTTTTTCCGCCGGTCGCTTTCGGCTTTCCGGCTGTCAGTCGAATGATGAAGCCGGGAGATCCCGCGACCTCCCGGCTCAACCGCAGTTTACTTTGTGGGATTGGTCAGCACGAACTTCTGGACCCGCTTGCCGTCTTCCACTTCGCCAGTATACACGTTGCCTTTGGAGTCGACGATGATGGCGTCGATCCAGTGCAACTGCCCGGCGTAGCGGCCATTTCCGCCAAACGAGGTCACGAGCGCGCCGGTCTTCCGGTCATGTACCCAGACCATGTTGTTGGTACCGTCTGCAACCAGCACATACTTCTGTTGCGGATCGGTCGAGAGCGCCAGGTGGAAAACCGTGCCGCAGGGGCCGTCGGCCGTCCCGTAAGGGCCGCCGCAGTGAGCGCCGCGGGCCTGGGTGGTCGGATGAACGAAGAAGCTGTTCACGAACTTACCCTGCTTGGTGTAGGCCGAGACGCGATCGGCGCCGCGTTCGCAGACGTAAACGATACCGTCTTTCGACAGCACGACGCAGTGCAGAATGGGAGCGAATTCCTGCTGATCCGGCGGCAGGCCGTTGATGTCGTAAGCCGGCGTGGGATCGTTATTGATTTCGCTCAGAGGTACGCCGTGACCGCCCCAGCCGCGTTTGAAAGCGCCGGTCTTCATGTCGTATACGAGGATGCGCTTGTTGACGAAGCCGTCGGCGACATAAATTTCCTGCGCCTCTTCATCGAGGGCAAAGGCGCCGATGCCGTTCAGCGTATCGGTCTGCTGGTTGTTCTGGCGATTGCCGCCGCCACCGCCGCCGCCACGAGCCGCATTGGCCGCCGCGGGCGCAGCCGCTCCACCTTCGCCGCGTCCACCGCCCGCAGCGGCAGGAGCAGCAGGAGCTGCGTTACCGCCACCATGCGCCGCTTCAGCTTTCGGAGCGCGATGACCGAAGTCCCACAGAACTTTACCCTGCGGGCTGAGCTTGATGATGCTGTCGCCAGTGCCGGTACCGGAGACCCAGAGGTTGCCTTCCTTATCGACCTGGAGGCTCTGCAGGTGCTGAGGCCAGCCTTCAATACCCTTGCTGCTGATCGAGTTGATCACGTTGCCGGCGGCATCGAACTCAATGAGCTCGGGGCCGACGACGCAGCATTCCGCGCGGGGCGGAGTGGTCGAAGCGCCCATTTCGTCGGGCTTGGGATCGGGGCGGTTGATGATCCACACGTGATCCTGCTTGTCGACTTCCACCTCAACAATCTGTTCCATGGCCCACTTATTGGGCAGCGGCTTGGGCCAGAAAGGATCAACCTTATAGACCGGAGCCTGCGCGTGCACCAGTGGCGCGGCCACAGCCGCTAGCAGAAAACAGGCAACGCCTGCACTTTTACTCATTCTGTTTACTCCCTTTCATATTCCGAAAAACCTTATCGGCCCTGAGCCGAATACCTGGCGCTTCGAGCGCCGGATTGCTGATCGGCAGCCGTGTCGCTTTACCCCGGGCGCGGGCAGGAACTCCCCTATGATTACAAAGTTCGCCCTTCGAGAACGTATTTAATCACCTTGCCTGCCAGGACGTCAAACTGCGGGATCGCCCGACGGCGCAAATTATGGCACCAACAGTGCGAACAACACCTTTCCCTCGAGTTTTATCCATACCAACTGGCCGTACCGCACCGACTGGCCGCACCGATCCGCGCCTGGCGCACCGGCCGATTTTCACGCCTAACAAGACTATCGCCTTGGTGTAAAGATTCGGTTAGATTCACGGTCCAAACGTGCAAGGAATCGTAAAAAAGTAATCGTCAAAGACGGGCGCAAAAAAAAGGTGTGAAGCCGGCAGATACCTGATCTGCACACCTTCACACCTCAATTGTCCGGAATTCGGATTCGGAAACTACCGAAGTTCTTCCATCACCTGATCGAGAACCGCCTGACCGGGGCGAACCCGCGATTCCGGCAGCGTGCCGAGCGGCTCATCCACCATGTTCAGCTGATCCATCAGGGTGTCTTTCTCCGGCTCCACGTAAAACACACCGGTCAGAACAACGCCGGCGGTTTCGGCTTCCTGCAGCGTGGTGAGCGCTTCGATCTTGGTGCCCGGATAGCGATCCGCGGCGAGTTTCTTGATCAGAAGCTTGGAACCGTCGTGCATGGTCACTTCGCGCGTGGTGCCTTCGTCAATTTCGACGGCGATGTCTTCGTAAGACGGCACGAAGTCCAGCTCGTGCATGGCTTCTTCGTGGTCGCGAACGTAGGTATAGCTCTTGGTGGAGCCTTCGTGGTCGTTGAAGGTGACGCAGGGCGAGATGACGTCGATGACGGCCAGGCCCTTGTGCGAAATGGCAGCCTTCAGGATGGCCTGGAGCTGCTTCTTGTCGCCGGAGAATGAGCGGGCGACGAAGGTTGCGCCCCACTGCAGAGCGAGCGCGCACAGGTCGAAGGGAGGCGCTTCGTTGACGCCGCCGGTCTTCTGCTTCGAGCCAATGTCTGCGGTGGCCGAGAACTGGCCCTTGGTCAGACCGTAAACGCCGTTGTTTTCGATGATGTAAATGAACGGCAGGTTGCGGCGCTGCAGGTGCATGAACTGGCCGAGGCCGATCGATGCCGTATCGCCGTCGCCGGTGACGCCGAGCCCGAGCAGCGTGCGGTTCGCCAGCATCGCACCGGTGGCAACCGACGGCATGCGGCCATGGACGCTGTTGAAGCCGTGCGAAAGGCCAAGGAAGTAGGCCGGCGACTTGGACGAACATCCAATGCCGGAAAACTTCGCCACGCTCCAGGGCTGAATCCCCAGATCGTAGAAACATTCAACGATACGTTCGGAAACGGAGTTGTGTCCGCAGCCGGCGCACAGGGTCGTCTTGGAACCCTTGTACTGAATTACTTCAAGGCCAATCCGATTGACCTTCTTCGGTGCTGGTGTAACCGTGGTGCTCATTTGCCCTCCTGCCGGATCAGATCGGCGGTAACAGTTCGTGCATCAAGCGGCAAGCCGCCGTAGTAGCGGATGCTGCGCAGCTTCGAGATTTCCTCGCCCGTGTAGTCGAGCTTCATCAGGCCGAGCAACTGGCCGTCGCGATTCTGCTCAATCACGTAAACCCGATCGTGATCGGCGATAAATTTCCGCAGCTCATCGGAGAACGGATACGCCTTCAGCCGCAGGTAGCTGGTTTCGATGCCGTGCTCGGCACGCAGCTGATCGCGGCTTTCGCCGATCGCATAATCCGACGTGCCAACGGCCACCAGACCGATCTTCGCGCCCTGGCGAATATCGACGGCCGGCGCCGGCAGAGCCCCGCGCATGTGCTCGAACTTGTGCGTCAGGCGGTCCATGTTGTTCACATAGTCCTCTTCGCGTTCGCTGTACTGCGCCTTTTCGTTGTGACCGCTGCCGCGCGTAAAGTACGCAGCCTGCGAGTGCGGGGTGCCGGCGAGCGTCCGGTAACCGACGCCGTCGCCGTCCACGTCCTTGTAGCGGGCGAAGCCGCCGAGGCGGTCCAGATCGGCGGCCGAGAGAACCTTGCCGCGATCGATCGGTTTGGTCGGATACTTGAACGGATCGGCCATCCAGGAGTTCATGCCGAGATCGAGATCCAGCATCACGAACACCGGAGTCTGATAGCGTTCGGCGAGATCGAATGCCGCCATCGCCATTTCAAAGCATTCCTCGGGAGAGCTCGGGATCAGCATGGGATGCTTCTTGTCGCCGTGCGAGAGCAGCGCCGTGGACATGAGGTCGCCCTGCGCGGTGCGGGTGGGAAGACCGGTCGAGGGGCCCACGCGCTGCACGTCGAAGATCACGCCGGGGATTTCAGTGTAATAGCCGAGGCCGACAAATTCGCTCATCAGGCTGATGCCGGGACCCGAGCTGGAAGTCATGGAACGAGCTCCCGCCCAGCCGGCGCCAAGCACCATGCCGACGGCGGCCAGTTCGTCTTCGGCCTGCACAACGGCGTAAGTCGCCTTGCCCGTCTCCGGGTCGTTGCGGAAACGCTTCAGGAAACCGATGGTGTATTCAATCAGCGACGACGACGGAGTGATCGGATACCAGCCGATCACGGTCACGCCGGCGAACACGCAGCCAAGCGCCGCGGCCTGATTGCCTTCCACGATGATCTTGCCCGCGGTGGCGTTCATGCGCTCGACCTTAAACGGGTCGGTCTTGGTGAACGTTTTGGCGGCGTAATCGTAGCCGGCCTGGCAGGCGCCCCAGTTGAGCTCGGCCGCCTTCTTTTTCTTCGCGCCGAACTGGCGGAAGAGGGCCTGGTGAATTTCTTCCATTTCGATGGAAAGGACCCAGGCAACGACGCCGGTGTAGATCATGTTGCGCACGAGTTTGCGCAGCTTGGCTTCGGGGCAGACCGGACCGACGAGCTTGTCGTAGGGAACCGGATAGAAGTGCAGGTCGGAGCGCTGCTGATTGAGACCGAGGGGCTCGTCGTAAATGACCACCGCGCCGGCGTCCAGCTTGGCGACATCTTCCTTCGCCGTCTCCGGGTTCATGGCCACGAGGACGTCTACCTCTTTCTTGCGGCCGACGTAGCCGTGCTTGCTGGCACGAATCGTAAACCACGTGGGCAGGCCCTGAATGTTCGACGGGAACATGTTCTTCCCGGACACCGGTATTCCCATCTGGAAAATACCGCGCATCATCACATTGTTGGAGGTCTGGCTGCCGGACCCGTTCGCCGTGGCTACCTGAATACAGAAATCGTTTATCACCGGCGGCGGCAACGTTGCCGCGCGCGCGGAATCTGTAGGAAGTACGCTTGTTGACATATCTTGAAAAAGAACCTCTCCCTGCCGTAGATTGCGCCGTTCAGCCAGGGGAAAGAACGACCGGCTTTTTTCCCGCTAGGACCGGGAACCCTGCTTCGGATGCGCCGCCGGAAGGCTCCGGAAATCGGCAGTCACGCCGGCTCCATCAACTGAGCTTTCCTCGTTCGACATCCACGTCTGGACGTGACCCATTCTCACGTTGTCGGGCGATACGCGCACGCACAGGCATGCTCTTCGACCCGGCACCGCTCCATACATTAAATTGTAGTCCATGGCCTTCCGGGACTGCGCCAAAGCCTCCCAGGTACTGTTTGGAGGCCCATTTCACTCTGCTGCGCGTGCCTCTTTCCGAGCTGTGAAATCAGTGCAAACGAACTGGCTGCGTGCGCGAATTTCAGCTCCGGATACGCAGCTATTTTCCGCCAGTCAAACTTTTCAGTTTACGCGGGCGATATGAAGATTGAGTTAGACCCGCGGAAAATTCACACCGATGTCGGCGCAGAACCCGGTGGCCCGGCATCTTTGCCGCAGCGCTAAAACAAAACGGCGCTAAAACAAAACGGTGCGATCCCCGGGGGAACCGCACCGTCCATTTACTGATGACCCTTGCGGGCCGCTGTCGAATGATCTTCCGACTAGAAGATCACCTTCAGCGCCAGCGTGATCGCGCGGCCGGAGCCAATCTGGTTGGGCGAAAGAATGCCCGCGATCGGATTCGGCGTGGGCGCCCCGATGACACCGTTGGTCACAGTGCCGCCGTTGAGCCAGAGCGAGGTGCCGTTGTTCGGGCCGTTGACGTTCATCTGACGGTTCGGATGATTCGTCAGATTGGCGACTTCGGCGCGGAACTGCAGGTCGAAGAGTTCGGAGATCTTCGGAATCCGGGTGTCTTTCAGAACACCCAGCGCGAGATTGTAGAACTTAGGACCAACCACGGTGGTACGGCCCAGATTGCCGAACGTACCGACCGCCTGCAGCGTATAGCAGGCTGTGTTGAACCACTGGTCGTGAACCTGATTGGGGTTCGCGTAGACGTCGCAGCCGAGTACCGCATTCGGACGATCCGCGCCACCCGAATTGGCAGCGAGGCCGGAGCGCGCAAAACCGGTGTAGATGGTCGCCGGAGCGCCGGTGTTGTACTGGAACACGCCCGTCAGCTTCCAGCCCTTCACGAAGTCATTTTTCGTGAACGGGAGTTCGTAAACGGTGTTGGTCCGGAACACCTGCGTACGGTCAAAGGTGGAGCGACCGCGATCGAGGCTGGTATTGTACGGATCTTCGACCGAGACGTTGTTGCCGACCGCGGTGTCCTGCGAGAACGAAGAGCCATAATCGATGGACTTCGAATACGAGTAGGAAACCTGGCTGGAGAAGTGATTGGCGAAGCGGCGCGTCAGGCTGACCTGGAGCGCATTGTAATCCGAACTGCCGACTGTGGCGCGCATGGTGAGCTGGCCGAGCTTCGGGTTGATCGCCGGGTTCGGCGTCGTGTTTCCGTTGGATGCCAGGGTGCCAAACGCTCCGTTGATGTACTGCGAGGGATTTTGATTGATCGATTCCAGCAGATGGACGCCGCGCGAACCCGCGTACGCCACCGACAGAATCATGCCCTGGTAAATGTCGCGCTGCACATTGACGTTGAACTGCATCGCATACGGCGTGCTGACTTTGCCGCCACCATAAACCAGACCCTGGGTAAGGGAGGGCGCCGGCGGATTGGCCGCAAACGAAGCGTAAGGATTCGGCCACGCCGGATTGGTCACGCTGCCCGCAACCGTCGGATAGTTGCCGAAGTACGACGGCAGAATGATGTGGCCCGTCATGACGTCATAGAAGATACCAAAGCCGCCGCGAATGGAGGTCTTGTGATCCTTGAACGGATCGAAGGCAAAACCGAAACGCGGAGCGAAGTTCTTATTGGTGGGGTTGTTGGCAAACGCGTGCGGAACCTGAACCCACGTCGTGTTGGTCGCCGGGCTGGTGAAGTTATAGAAATTCCCGCGCCGTTCGGCGGGGTTGCCGGCCCATTCGTACCGCATGCCGATGTTCAGCGTCAGGCGGCGGGAAACCTTCCATTCATCGTGAATGTAGGGGGTGACCAGCTTTTCCAGAATGTCGCGATTCGAGTAAGCAAGCCCCGGAAGCGGAGCCTGAGATCGGAAG
>Ga0214192_1000295_pt1 | contig 31954 bp, 26 predicted proteins | sample TroBogEpilimnion_44_FD_153030 | JGI IMG/M metagenome (GOLD analysis project Ga0214192, IMG submission 153030) | Freshwater microbial communities from Trout Bog Lake, WI - 29JUL2008 epilimnion | ecosystem: Environmental > Aquatic > Freshwater > Lake > Epilimnion/Euphotic zone | place: Trout Bog... | reverse complement strand
TTTCCTCATTCAATTTAATTTAAACTCTAATTTAATTAACCAATGTGTTAACTAAATTATCACTCTTTTTTTCTTTTGAAAGTGGACTTCTCTTCTGGCGCAGGGGTGGACTAGTATGCTTGGCGCAGATTCTTTTTTAGTGGACTAGTATGCTTGGCGCACAACACCTTTAAAACATTGTAACTAGTTTCAGCCATTTTCCCACTTTTTAATTCTTTTACAATCTCAAAAATACCCGATCTATCTTTACCTATATAGTTAAGTAAGGTACCTTGAGTCTTCTGAGGGTGGCCACAGACTACTGCATAATATGTCTTTTCTATTAACTTATCTTTGAACGCCTTAGTCAGTATTACCGCGCTATTATGGTCACGTGCAATAAGCAAGACACCACTTGTTCCTTTATCTAGCCTATGAACTAGCTTAAGATTCATTTCATTTGTGGTATTTAAATATGATATTGCTTCATCAATAGATACACTAATTTTACTTCCTCCTTGAACAGCCAAGTTATGAGGTTTGTTAATAGCAATAAACTCATTGGTAGACCAAAGCAAATATTCAGCCATTAACTTTGTTGCTAAAGCTATGGTGCTATCTGAGAAAGTTTTAACAGCAACGCTACCCGGAGACAACTCGACATATAATGTTATTTTATCACCGTTCTTTATACGAGTGCTTGATTTTACTTTACTTTCATTTACCTTAATTTTGCCACTTCTGAGGTAGCGTTCTATAATTCCTTGAGTAACAGAAGGAAATATTCTTCTAATATAACGATCAAGCCTTACTGGCTCTGAAGAGTCAACTATTATTTTTTTCATGAATTATGTAGTAGAAAATAAGCCCAAACTAAGGAGGATAATAATAATACCCCGCCCATTTGATGCAGCAAAGCAAATTCTATTGGCACATGATAGACCAAAGTTACTATGCCAACTAAGACTTGCATTACTAAGAGTATAAATATACATATTAAGGCTAGCAAAAATTTTTTATTAGTTATCTTTCTACCTTTAATACAGAAAATAACAATAATAATACTAAGCAGATAAGCTGTCATTCTATGAGCAAATTGAACAAATACAGGATCGGAAAAGCTGAGTAAAGAAAGGTTAGCTATTTTAATTTCCGGAGGAATAATACCTTCTCCCATCATAGGAAATTGGTTATAAACAAGTCCACCATTCAGCCCAGCAACAAATCCACCCAGAACTATCTGTACCACTAACACTGAGATTGAAAGCTTACACCAAGTCTTTTCGGAGGAAACCGAAACAATGGTTGGAAGCAACATAACCGTTAGTGTTCTCTTCATAAACTGCCAAAAGAATAATATATATAGTAATATCGCAAGAAGCAGATGCATAGCTAGCCTATAATGACTAACATGAGGATCGAAAACTAACCCACTCTTGACCATGTACCATCCCATTACTCCTTGGCATAGGAATAAAAACAAGCCCACGAAATATATACCAAATTCATTTGGCTTTATATAGCCTTTGAAAACAAATATCAATAATGGAATAATATATAATAACCCTGTTATTCGGCCGGCAATCCTATGAATAAACTCTATTAAATAGATAGATTTAAATTCACTAAGATTCATACCAAAATTAATTTTTTGGTATTCTGGGGAGAGTTTATATTTTTCAAATTCTATATGCCAACTATCTTCGTTTAAAGGTGGCAAAATTCCACTCATGGGATTCCACTGAGTAATTGATAAACCAGATTCTGTAAGTCGTGTAATACCACCTATAAATATCATTAACAGAATAAAAAAGCACATCATGCCTAGCCAAACTGAAATAATTTTATTCTGTTTATCAGAACTTTGATTCATGTGCTAATACGATCTATTGATGGCAAAATCTACCAATCGCACCAAATAGTCTTGGGATTTATTTTCAACCTTAATTTCTGCTAATGAATTTAGTGCACTTGAGCGCAAATCCTCAAGATAGTTTTTAATGTCTATTTGAATTTCATGCTCATTCATAATCAATCTAACCCAAGCAAAATCTTCTGGCGAGCGATATGTAGCCTCTATCATTGACTTTAGCTTATTGTTCTCTTGATCCGAGATTTTCTTAGTTAATAATATAACCGGCAACGTAATTTTCCCTTCATAAAAGTCATCACCTACATTCTTACCAACTTTACTGCTGTCACTAAAATAGTCAAGAGCATCATCTGCTATCTGAAAAATATTACCCAAACACAAGCCAAACTTCTTCAGGTTTTGAGCCGCATCCTCTCTTCCAGCAACAATAGCCCCTACCTCACAAGCCGCTCCAAAAAGTTCAGCAGTTTTTGCATTAATAATCTTTAGGTACTCTTCTTCCTTAACAATACGTTTTTGTTCAAGTTGGACTAGTTGCGATACTTCTCCCTCCGCAATGATTGCTGAAGCACTAGATAAAGCCTGTAAAGCAGAAATTATTTTAGTTGATACTATTAACTTAAACGACTGACTAAATAAAAAATCACCTACTAATATGCTGGCTTTACTTCCCCATACTACATTTGCAGTAGGTAAAAAACGACGCATTCTACTCCCATCCACAACGTCATCATGAAGCAAAGTAGCCATATGAATAAATTCAACCGCCGCAGCCAGTTTTATCGATTGATCTCCGGTGTACCCAAACATTTTGGAACAAAGCACGGTCAAAATCGGACGCATCCTTTTTCCACCTGCAGTAGACAAGTGCTGGCTAATGACCTTAATTAGGTCCTCCTCAACAGCTAAACTATCAATAATGATGTCATTCATCGCTTGAATATCGCTAGATAAATAGCTATGAATTTCTTGAATTAAGTTCAAGTTTTACCTATCTTTTTTTATTTGATCTGAGATTTAAGCAATCCATTTCTATCTTTCGGCACAATCTTTGGAATTATGTCTTTTGCTTTGGCTGGCATTGCTTTATCTATTTGCTTTCCCACAGATTCCTTAACTACATTCCCGCTTGATATTCTTGGTAGAATTTTTTGTAATAATGGATCATTGCCATCTATTTGCGGTAATATTTCTTTCATTCTACTTAAAACATCCCCACCGTACCCAACTTTATCGAACAATTTTTGATAAAGCATCAAAGTATATAAAGGAATTATCTGATCAAATTTTACACTACCAATCATCGATTGATCCATACGGCTTGAATTTAACTTATATTCAAAGCTCAAGTCATTTGAAATTGATTGAGGATGATCAGATATGTCTTTAAGAAAAGCTTTATTCACATCTATATAAAGATGCCTGGCTTCATCATTTAAAATTTTGAATTTGCCAAATCTGTAGATATACCCAGAACTAAATTCAATAACCGTAGGGTAGTTTGTTAAATATAAGATACCATTTGCAAACCAGTCCATCTTACGACTGATATTCGCCTGCATTTCATGTGTTAACCTTACCCCAGATTTATCAGATAGAATACTAAAATCCTCTATCTTTAAGTACTTCTTGCTCTTTGTGTTTGATGAATTCATTTTCAAGCCAAAATCATAAGAATTATTCTCCAGATCTTTGAACTTAAAAATCTCTTTATTTTGAATAATATAACGAATCTCTTGGTCTACAGCTATACCCATAGGCGATTTAAGAAGAAGTGGAGCATATAATAATCCATACTTTTCAAAAATATGATCAAACATGCCTGATTTTATTTTAATTTTAGAGCTTGTATCAAGCATAAAATCCCTGCCGTCACTATAATTCCCAGATGTATAATGAATTTTTAAATTTGGTAAATCAAGGTAACTTGATTCGCAAGTAGCATCAGCTTTAACCTCAAGGCCTTTCATAAACTCTCCAACATTATTGCCTTTAGTTTTTATTTCGGCATTAGCCGTAAAATCAAAACCTGCTGGCAAAGCAGAAAATCCATAAAATAAACTAACAGGTAACCTTCTCATCACAGCTTTATTTGGGTGTGTTTTAACAACATAGTGTATCTTATATTCTTGAGGGATGTGATCTAATAGATCCTTGATATTTTCGTAAATTTTGTTAGAAACAAACGATAATTTCATGTGTTCAAACTCTTTGTCATAAAATTTTTCGTTATCAATTAAATCAAAAATTTCAACCTTTCCAGTGGAAATTTTAATCTCCGATACATGGTTTACTATCTCTACTGGATCTTTAATAGACTTAAGGGTTTTAAACAATTCTTTGTTTAGCGGTATGTCAACAGAAATATTATAGTTATTTATGCTTAAACGTGAACCAAAGCCAAACTTTGCTGGCTTATAAGAAGCAACTATATCTCCATTATAATTAACAAAAGCACGTTGTAATATCAGGTCATAACCAAACTCTAGGGGAGATGTATAGATAATATCTGCGCTCCTACTCTCTTCTTTCCATCCTATAACTTTCCAACCAATTTTGTATGGAAATCCTGACGGCACTACTTTGTTGAAGGTAATGAAATAATCAATTTTATCCACGCCTTTGATCGCAAATTCTTTACCTGCATATTTTTCATTTAACTCTGTCGCGAGTTTTTTGGTTACAAAGTACCATAATCCAGCCAGGCCTAATAAAAATAGCACTAATATAATAACTATGGTTTTAATTATTTTCATTTTCTTCGCCTCTTAGATTTGCGTATTCCTTACCAAGGATTCTAACATTCCATATCCACAATGCCATTATTAATACAAAAATACCAAGTAAATATTGAGCTAGGGAGTCAAAAGTTGCCATTGGCATAAGAATGAACATCGAAGACTGTATAAACGCCCCCAGCGATTTACCAAATTTTAAGCCTATAACTTCTACAGCCGCTTTACCTTTGGTCTTCAACTCTAACGAAAGCGGTATATAGGCCATTTCTTTTGTTGAGTCAAATAGAGAGTATTTTGTTGCTTTACTCAATATGTTTTGAATAGCACCTATAAGTACTGCAAAATATATAGGGTTAAACCATTCATCTGAAAAATCTACATAATTGGCAATTATTACAAAACCAAAAAAGATCAAACCCGTAGCACTCATCATAAAGGGTGTAACTAATGCCGATGCTCTCCAAGAAAAGCTTCTTAAAATATTACTACCTATTATCATGAATGCAACGCAAGAAACCCCCATCCAGATATTAAACCTACCCATAAAATTTATGTAATCAATTGTATTTGGGTAAAGTTGGCTAACTTTTGACTTCCACGGTCCTTCAAGAATATTAATTAGCAGTCCGTAACAAAGTACAAGCAACACTATATGTCCAATATATTTGGACCTTACAATTAATTTAATACTCTGAAAAAAGGATAAAGAAGTTTTAGTTTTTTCTGCTGCAGTCGTTTTTCGCCTCTTAAATTGGCTGTTCTTAAGGATGTAATGATCTATATACCTATATAATGCCATAGCTACTAGACCTGCAAAAATAACAGACTTCATAATTGGCTTCAAAACCATTTCGCACTGATAGCCAATATCATTAGAATATGATTTGAGGATATGCTCATCTGAAACCCCAGAAAGGTCAGAGAAGCTTACTAAAATATTACCAGCTATAATTAAACCAACGTTACCTATAACACCAAGAAATGGATAAAATCTTTTAGCTGAGTCTGTATCAAAAATATGATTCGCGTACTGCCAGAATAATAAGTTGATTATGACAACACTCCACAGCTCACAAAAAACATACATCAGAGCGTAACTCCATTTACCCAAGATTTTTATAAACCATTTTAAATAAGGGTAGCTATGCGTCAAACTAGCTATTGTTTCATCGCTTGGATGAAACAGATGTTGCTGTGGAAATAAAACATAGGTAAATAAAATAAAGAAGCCGAGAAAAAAACAAACTATAATATAAAATAAACGATCATACTCAAATATATTACTCAAGCGAACATATATCAGAGTAAAGATTATAGTGGATGGTAGTACTAGCCATAATTTGAGGAAACTGATAACTTCTGCCCCTATGTTCGGTACAACCAAACTGTCCTTGATTGATCTTAATGACCCGAAGTTGAACAACATACACATCATCATTAATCCAAGCGGTAAAAATAGCTTTATCTCTGAACGCTCTATGGGCCAGAATATGTTCTTGATTTTGTTTACAAAGATTGGATTTTTAAGATTAGACATTCAATATTACAAAAGACCTGCTTAAATCAGTACCTACATCCTCTTGCAAATACTTACCAGTTCTAGTACAGAGCTAATTAGTTGTCAATAAAAAAGCTTTATCATTACCATAGTTATTGACTCCCTTAAGATTAAAAGATAATACTATCACACAATTAAATCTCACATTATGTTAAAACAGGTTCTTAACTACAATCTGTTCATTCTGAGAATATTCTAAGTTTGAGAAGTTTAAAGAGATTATGCCAAGAAAAAAATTTTTAATAGTATGGTTGTTTGGGTTGATGAGTGGTTTTACCATAATGCTCAGCGGATATACACTTAATTATTGGCTTTCATTTGAAAAAATTGACATAAGAACGATAGGAGCATTTTCTTTAGTATCACTGCCTTATGCAATAAATTTTACTTGGGCGCCTCTTTTTGACACCAAAAAAATCCCCTTTTTACACTCCGCTTTTGGTCAAAGGCTCTCTTGGTTATTATTAGTACAACTTCTACTGAGTGCAGCAGTATATTTAATAAGCACATTTGACCCAACCCAAGAGCTGTTGCCACTAGCCATATCTGGTCTTTTAATATCTATTTTTGCTTCAGCACAAGACTCTATCCTTGGTGCTCTTCGAACAGAATTAGTTGATAAAAGACATCAAGGAGAAATTTCGGGAATGTATATATTTGGCTATCGTATAGGTATGCTACTTTCCAGCTCTGGAGCAATCTACATTTCTCAATATATGCGATGGAATCTAGTCTACGAATTATTTAGCATAGTATTAATTGTTTTCCCTATCATATTGATTTTACTATCAAAAGACCTAGCTTCGCTTTATACAAAATTTAACAATGAACTAATTGAGGATGCGATTAAGCATCAAGGCTACTTCCTAAGAACGCGTTCTTTTATAAAGAAAATTTTAAAACCCATCGGATCAAATAAGTATATATTATTTGTTATTATTTTTCTAATCTTATACAGACTTCCAGATAATTTCATCAGTATGATGATTACTCCGTTTCTGCATCATATTGGCTACGACTCATTTGAGATAGCCACAGCAGGAAAACTATTTGGAGCTATTTCTGCAATGATTGGTGGATTGCTCGCAAGTTATATAATGAGGAAAAAACCTCTTTATGAGAGTTTGTTGCTTTTTGGATCAATTCATGCTGCCGCTCACGTTCTATTTGTACTGCAAGATGCTGTTGGCAAAAATATATACTTACTATTCTTAATTACAGGGTTTGAAGGTATAAGTGGAGGTATGACTATGGCAGCATATATTGCGTTCATTGCCTCTTTATGTGATGGAAGATTTAGAGCTACGCAATATTCTTTCTTTTCATCAATGATGGGGCTCTCGAGATCTATCCTGCCATCTATTTCAGGCTATTTTGTTGCAAATTTTGGCTGGACAGTATTTTATCTGTTCACAACAGTTGCAACTGTACCAGCTCTAGTGATCATTGTATATTTAGAAAAAATGAAAAAGAAACAAAGTATGGTAAATTATGATTGATATAATTATAGTATTTTCCTATCTTTCCCTCTTGCTCATAATCGGAATAGTTAAAAGAACTACAGGCAGCAACTTTAAGTCTTTTTCTAGGATTACTAAAGGAGTTAAGGGTAATAAGCTATTGCTTGTAGCAACAATTTTTGCTTCCACTATTGGCGGAGGTACAACTTTCGGAATATCTGAAAAAGCTTTTTCTGAAACCATTGCACATAGTTATGGCCTATTGATTGCCATGCCTATTGATCTCTTAATAGCAATTTATATAGTTCCAAAACTAATACAGCATTACGGTTCAGAAACTATTGGCGATATTATGTCATCCTACTATGGATTACCTGGACGCTATATTGGTGGATTATCAGCAATATTAGTCTCTATTGGGCTATTAGCTGCCCAGATTAGTGTAAGTGGAAGAATTTTTGAGTACATCCTACAAGTAGATTATGTTTTAGGGGTAACACTCAGTTATGGAATAGTAGTAATATATACGACTATTGGGGGATTACAGTCAGTTCTCTTTACTAATCTCCTTCAGTTTTTTGCCATGATAGTTGCTATACCAATTATCACGATTTTCGGCATATACCAAATTGGATTTGATAAATTTATTGCCTCTGTCCCTCTTGATAAGGTCTCTTTCCCAGATAATCCAGACCTCCTCGGTCTCACAATATCAGCAGCTCTTGGGTTTTCAGTTATTAACTTATTACCGACCTTTATTCAAAGAGCTCTAATTAACAAAGATAGTAAAACCACAACAAATGCTATAATAATCAAGACTGGCGTATATGTTATTTTTCTAGTATTTGTAACTATTAATGGCCTAATTGCCTACATACAATATCCAGATATTAAAGCAAGCTTAGCCTTGCCCTATTTAATTGATCATATCATCCCGGTGGGCGTTCAAGGAATAGTAGTAGTTGGTCTTTTAGCGGCAGTGATGTCAACAGCTGACTCTGATTTGAATGTTACTTCCATTACTATTGTTAAAGATATTTTTAACCCCTTATTTTCAGTTAAACATCAAACCTCTATGTTAATGCTCGCAAGAATAATGAATGTATTAATCGGTAGTATAGCTATAGTTATTGCCTTATGTTTTTCTAAGGTAGTTGATCTAGTAATATTCGTGGTAGGTTTTTGGAGTCCTATAGTCCTGGTACCCATGATTTTTGGCTTATTTGGCATTACTATAAGTAAAAGAAATTTTGTTATTTCGTGCGCGACTGGAGCCTTAACGTTTGTTTTATGGCAATTATATCTTGAAGAGCACTTCTATCTAAAAGGGGTGTTTGTTGGAACTACAGCTCACTTACTGATATTTTTGGCTTTTTACTTTGCAAAGAGAATAGACCTCTTGCATAACCAATAAATAAGTAGAAACTCTATAAAGGGACTATTATTTCATTACCCACTTTTTGCTAGATCTTCCCTGTATCTTGCAAAAAGTTTTGTTTGAAACTCTGTAAATTCAGAAAAATTACTTACTTGAGCCAATTTGTTTGCTTGTAGCAAAATATTTAAATCACGCCCTAAATCAGCAAAGAAGAACTCTGGTTCTCCACTTTGCTTAGTGCCAAGAATTTCTCCTCCACCACGAAGAATAAGATCCTGTTCAGCAATATAAAACCCATCATTGCTTTGCCGCATTATTTCTAATCTGTTTCTCGCATTAACTGAAAACCTTTTGGGCTCATACATAAGAATACAGTACGATTGCAACTCCCCACGCCCCACTCTACCCCTTAATTGATGTAGCTGTGCAAGGCCAAATTTTTCAGCATTTTCAACGATAATTAGTGTCGCATCAGGCACATCAATACCAACTTCAATGACAGTCGTTGCTACTAAAATTTTGAATTCCCCATTCTTAAAGTTTTGCATTACAAATTCTTTATCTGTAGCCTTCATTTTGCCATGAATAATTGCAACCTGCCCTGGATAAATTTTATCAAGCTCTAGAGCGCACTTGGTAACATCGGCATATGTAAAATTATCTTCATGCTCAAGGGTTTTATCTTTCTGATCAATAAGGGGACAAACCCAATATATTTTTTGCCCTTGATCAATTATTTTTTGTAACGACAATGAAATTTGATTCCACCTATTATTGGACGTTATGGTCGTAACTATAGCCAAGCGGTTTTTTGGTTTATCTTTTACTTGAGAAACACTCATATCACCAAACATTGTCAAAGTTAAACTACGAGGAATAGGAGTGGCTGTCATAACTAATACATCTGGATGGGTTGCCTTAGCAATAAGTTCAAGACGTTGTTGCACACCGAATCTATGCTGTTCATCAATGATTACATAACCCAGGTCCTTAAATGCCACTGATTCTTGAAATAGAGCATGAGTACCAATCAAAATGTTAGTTATTCCGTTCTTTAAATTTTCTTTTATAAATCTTCTTGCTTTAATCGTCGTTTTTCCTGTGAGCAGTTCAACAGTGATACCAGTCCCAGTCAAAGCCTTAGTAAAAAACTGATGATGCTGCAAACTAAGCAAATCTGTAGGCACCATGAGTACAGCTTGCGTGCCTGAGCTCACAGCATTTAGCATTGTGAGAAGAGCTACAATTGTTTTACCCGAGCCAACATCTCCTTGCAATAGCCTCATCATCTGAATATTCGAGGATTGATCCGCCTCAATCTGTTTGACTGCTTCTTGTTGATATTTTGTTAGCTCGAAGCCTAAATTATTCAAGACCTTATTCTTAAGCTCTTTTGCAATATTAAAACTTCTGCCAAGGACCTCTTGCTCCTTTTTTTTTAATTTAGCTAATGTTATTTGATTGGCAAATAGTTCCTTTTCAGTGAGTTTAGAAATAACAGACTCCATAGTTTGCTCTATTAACAAGGGAATCGGGGCATGATCAACTAGATGTAATTGTTTTATTTCATTAATCAGAGAGGTAATATAATGTGAACATTCTTGTGGAATTTTACCAAATGAATTTCTAGCAGCGATCGCTACTTCAAGCGATTTTATAGCAGTCAATATGTAATCATATAATTGCTTATTAATTAAGCCATAGGTTAAATGATAAATCGGCTCCACTGGCACAGATAAAGACTTTTTAAAAATAAATTCAGGGTGGGTAAGTTGAAATCCACCATCAAAATATTGCACCTTGCCTTGAACAGTATACTTTCCTCCAACTTTCAATTTACTGAATATAAACGTCGGGATTTTATTAAAAAAAACTAGAGTTAGACCCCCCGTATCATTCCCTACATATATTTTTGTTGGAGCGCGACCCGATCTTGATTGTGAAATCTCAATAATACTAACTTCTGCTTGAATCAGCAGATTATCTCGCAAACCCGACAAATTAGATGATGTATCACTTATATTATAGGAATATGGTTTATAAAAAACTAAATCACGTACATTTAAAATGCCTAGTCTTTTTAAAGCTTTTTCAGCAGTTTCTTTAATAGAAATAATCGATTTTACAGGCTGAAAAAAAACATCATACATTCAATCTAGCTTCGGAATTTATCAATTAATAAAAGAGAACTTGAACGCAAATCTAGATCAAAAAGATTTGTATCATCAATAATTTTCTTAATTTTATCATATTTTATTTGCAGATAATATTGTGATTTTGATTTAAATTGATCAAAAATAGCTAGCTCTAACTCTGTTAAATCAATATCTAATCCAGCAGTTTTTTTACAAAATTTTGCAATTAATTCTTCCATAGAAACAGAAAATTGTCCCCATAAATCACGATCTTTATAAGCAAATTCTGCTATAAACTCTAATTTCTCAACTATATGGGTTTTTTTACTTAGGGGTTTTAAAAACCTAGCATCAGTCTCTTTGCGTGAAGATGTAATATAGTGATAGTTTATCTTTACGCATCTTGAACGTATTGTCGGTATAACACTAGCAGCATTATTCGTGATTAGAAAAATATAAGTATTAGACGGAGTATCTTCTAGAATTTTCAAACAAGAATTTGCTGCATTTATATTCATTTGATCGGCAGCATAAATTACAGCTATTTTCTTACCTGTGATAACAGATGTTTTATATAAAAATTTCTGCATTGATCTAATCTGATCTACTGAAATATTTTTCGTTTTATTATCAAGCTTTTGAATGCAAATATAGTCAGGATGGTTTTCTATATTACTGTTTAAAAGCTTACTACTAATAAATTCATTTAGCTCAAGTAAGCCATTCTCTATGCTATCGGTATTGATCAAATAACAATTATTTAGTCGACCGATACTATAATGATTTTCTAAATACTGTTTTATCACGTCTTAAGCCGATTTATGCTATTATCTTTGCCTATTATTTCCATAATCTCAAACACACTTGGAGAAGCAGTCCTACCAGTAATAAATGCCCTGACATATTTCATAAGATCACCAAATTTTACTTGAGTTTCTTGTGATACTTCTTTCAAGGCAATTTGTATATTGTCTCTATTAAATTCCATAATATTATTAATTGCGCTCACCACTTTGTCGACAATATTAGCATCACACTCATCCTTTAAAGATTTTGCTTCTTCTGTGCATTTAACCTCATTATCTACTATGAAGATACTAGATAAATCCACTAAATCTTTGATTAATTCAGCCCTTGGTTTCATTGCTTCTAGACCTAGGGTAATATTATTCTTAGATTGCTCACTTAAATTCTGATCTAACTTCTCAAAAATAAGCTTAGCGAGATCAGCTTCCTTCATAGACCTAAGGTAATGAGCATTCATATGATTCATTTTGGCAAAATCAAGCCTCGCTGGTGATTTACCCATACCCTCGATACTAAACCATTCGACCGCTTGCTGACGCGATATTATTTCATCATCACCATGGGACCAACCCAGCCTTAGTAAATAATTATTGAGAGCTAAAGGCAGATATCCCATATCTTTATAGCTTTCCACACCAAGAGCGCCATGACGCTTGGATAATTTTGCCCCATCTGGACCATGAATCAATGGGATATGCACCATCTTAGGTATATTCCAACCCATGGCTTCATATATTAGTTGTTGCCTTGAAGCATTGTTTAAATGATCATCTCCTCTGATTATATGAGTGATTTCCATATCATGATCATCTACCACTACAGCAAGCATATAAGTTGGTGTTCCATCAGAGCGAAGCAGTATCATATCATCTAGATGAGAATTCTGAACAATCACCTTACCTTGCAGTAAGTCATCTACAATTGTTTGCCCATCTCGAGGAGCTTTTATTCGGATTACCGGCTTAATTCCATCTGGTTTCTGATCCTGAGTTTTATCTCTCCAGGGGGAATGAAAGATAAAATGTTCTTTATCTAATAAAGCACTTTCTCGCATTGCTGCAATTTCATTCTGCGATGAAAAACAATAATAAGCCTTACCCATTTCAGCTAGCTTATACGCAACTTCCCTATGCCGATTAGCGCGCTCCGATTGATAGATAATTTCTTCGTCATGACCAATATCAAGCCACTCAAGAGAAGTGAGAATTGCCTGTTTAGCTTCCCCGGTTGATCGTGCAGAGTCGGTATCTTCAATCCTAAGCAGAAATTTTCCACCGTGATGTTTAGCAAATAAGTAATTAAACAAAGCTGTTCGCGCACCCCCAATATGCAAATATCCCGTAGGAGAAGGAGCAAATCTAGTTCTTACAGTCATAATGTCTTGATAATTTTGATTAATATAGAACGCAAACAAATATTCTATAGTAAATTAAGTTGAATTAGGGATAGTTAATTTTAGAGCGAGGCTGCGCAACCTAGAGTTTCTAGGTGAGCACAGCTGAGACTCGCTAAATTGGCTGTTCCTAATTCAACTTAAGAAACTATATGGCTATCCCGAATACACACCCCTCCCTCATGCTAACCTAAATCTTCATCCTGAATTTATTTCCAGCTTACAGTAAGCAAAACAAGATCCATGATCCTTAGACGCTATGTGTCACCAAATGCTAGTAGCCAACCCGTCTAGACCCTATATTCCTTCTTTGTTCTAGCCTTTGTCTCTTTCAGAACTGTTTTTTTAGGAATAACAGATTCTTCTTCTTTTTTGTTAGCTTCTTTCTTACTACTAGCAATAGCTGGAAACTCTGGTTCCTGTTCATTATCAAGAGGAAGTCCAAGTAACAAGTTCTTTATTTGTTTACCACTAAGTGTTTCTTTCTCAATCAAAGCCTTTGCCAAAGTATGAAGCTGACCGATATGGGTTGTAAGAATATGCTTAGCAAAATTATACCCTTCATCAACAATTCTTTTTATCTCCCTATCGATCGATTCAGAAGTTTTTTCAGATCTCGTTTTATCTCCAGATCCACCAGATGCATACATATCTTCATTACTTCTGCCATGGAATATTGGACCCACTTCTTCACTTAGCCCCCATTCTGTAACCATCGCTTGAGCCATTCTTGTTGCCATTTTAATATCTGAGGAAGCTCCAGACGTCACTTTTTCTGAACCAAAAATAATTTCCTCTGCAACACGTCCCGCCATAGCGACAGCTATATCTGCTTTCATCTTTTCCAAAGTCATGGAAAGTCTATCACTCTCGGGTAATCTCATAACCATCCCAAGTGCTCTACCACGAGGAATAATTGTAGCTTTATGTATTGGATCAGATGCTGAGCAATGTAAGCCCACAAGAGCGTGCCCACCTTCATGATACGCTGTAAGTTTTTTTTCATCATCAGACATAATGAGTGATCGCCTTTCAACTCCCATCATTACTTTATCTTTTGCATCTTCCATATCTTGCATATCCACAAGTTTTTTACCACGACGTGCAGCCATTAGAGCGGATTCATTGACTAAATTTTGCAGCTCAGCTCCTGAAAAGCCAGGAGTGCCTCTCGCAATAATCCTAGGGTCAACTTTATCTGAGTGTTTAATTTTTTTCATATGAACTTTTAGAATTTGTTCACGACCAGAAACGTCTGGGTTAGAAACAGTAATTTGACGATCAAAACGACCAGGACGAAGCAAAGCTGGATCAAGTACATCTGGTCGGTTGGTTGCAGCAATTATTACAACTCCTTCATTTGACTCAAAACCATCCATTTCAACCAACATCTGGTTAAGCGTTTGCTCACGCTCGTCATTTCCACCACCAAGACCAATACCTCTATGACGACCAACAGCATCAATCTCATCGATAAATATTATACATGGAGCATTACGCTTTCCTTGTTCAAACATATCACGTACACGGCTGGCACCAACACCAACAAACATTTCAACAAAATCAGAGCCTGAAATACTAAAGAATGGCACATTGGCCTCGCCTGCAATTGCTCTAGCAAGAAGTGTTTTACCAGTTCCAGGAGGACCAATTAACAAACAACCTTTTGGAATTTTTCCACCTAGCTTTTGGAATTTACTAGGATTTCTAAGGAAATCCACTATCTCTGATAGCTCTTCTTTGGCTTCATCAATACCTGCAACATCAGCAAAAGTAATCTTTGGACCTTTGTCAGAAATAAGCTTGGCTTTAGACTTACCAAAACCCATTCCTTTGCTTCCTCCTTGCATCTGGCGCATAAAAAATACCCATACCCCTATTAGAAGCAGCATAGGAAACCAGGATACAAATATACTAAACAAAGAATTCATTTTCGTATCTGGGGGCATTACATCAATATGAACACCATTGATACTTAGCTTATCTATTAACCCCGGATAATCAGCAGCGTAAGTTGAAAAAGTTGTGCCATCCGCAAGTGTTCCATCCAAAGTTCTTCCCTGTATTTTTACAGAATTTACCTGACGCTCATCGACTTTGTTTAGAAAATCAGAGAAAGCTAATGACTCAGCTCTACCAGCAATCCCATCTCCTTGCAGAGCATTAAAGGTCATGATCATTAAAATGAAAATAAATATCCAAATAAAAATTTGTTTGTTCTGGTTGTTCATTAAATTTTTCCTATAAGAAATGGGTAAATCGTGAAATAAAATTAGGCCTAAAAATAACCTCTAGCGCTCCTTCAAGTTGAGTTTCATCATAGTAAGATATATGGGGAATTGCTACAATTTTTTCAAGATTTTTAATTACTGGTAGAGTAAATAAAATAAGTTTATGGTTATTACCCCAAACCAGAGACAACTCCCTAAGATCAAATTCATCTTTTTTTTGAATATATTCTAGTAAGGTTAATCTACCAACACTATACCCCGATTTATCTGACTCAATAATAAATCTATTGTCCCAAAATATACAATCATTTAATTTAGCTGGATTAGAATCTATTTCACTAGATTCTCTTAATATCAATAACTTATCTTTAGTTTGTTTGAGAATGCAACCATGTAAACTATTATCAATTTTTTGCCTCGTCTCAAGCTTATTTATTATTCGCTTAGTACTACGAAACCTAGGTAAATAGTCTTTGCCTCCGACAATGGTCAATACATAATTAATAACGTAAATTTGAATATCCACGCCCATGTCTCTAATTTTTGCAAGATCAATAATTGCAAAACCAAAATTATTGATAGATACAGATTCGGCTATAGCAGAAATTAAATGTTCATTAAGTTCATAAGCTTTTTCATTTATCGCCTTCATTTCAACAAAAAGCTTAGATTTTTTCTCCTCAGCTAAATTAAATATATCCATGCGAATTCTGTTACGCTCATAGATATCTAACGCGTTAGACTCATCTTCTACCCATTTGACATTTATGCTATTTAAATAATCTAATAGTTCAGACTTTAAAAATGATGATAAAGGCCTAAAAACATGGATGTTATTATAAAAAAAACTATTTGAATAACTCAGGCCTAATATGCCATTTTTCTTATTTTGGCGCATTAGATATGTCTCAAGCATATCATCTAGATGATGCCCGGTCAGCATTGTATTTATACCAAGCTCCCGACACTTCTCGCTCATCATCTTATATCGTGCATCTCTCGCTCGTGCTTGAATAGCTACTTTATTACCACCATTATCCCATGATAATTCATAAAATTCATGACTAAACCGAGATGCCTCCATCCGGACGAACTCAATTTCTTTGGATGACTCGGGACGTAAGTTATGATTAACACTAAAGATCACAAGACGTATTTTTCTAGATTTAGCCCATTCTGTTGCAAGATATAGTAATGCAATAGAGTCGGAGCCACCAGAAACAGCTAAGGCGACTCCCTCGGAAGCCGCCTCAGTAATTTCTGATAACAAAGGATTGATATTATCATCAAACCTCTTTTGCATCATTTACTCAAAAACCCCAAGTGTTGATAGTCTTGTGATCGTATTATCAAGATATGCTGTAAGCTCTTTCTTAACTTCTTTAGGATCTTCAACTTTCATATTATCTTTATTTACAGTAAGTTGGCCATCAGCAACTTCTTTGATTAAATTATCAAGAATCTGCTTCTTGGTATTCTTACCATCCATATATTTAAGCGCAAATTTATCAAATATATTAATACCTACTGGAGCATGGTTAAAACCAGTAACCCAAGTATTGTTAGTATGGTTTACTTCATACAAAGCTAAATTGTTTAGTGTTGGTTTTTCTAAGTTCACTTTAGCTTTATCCCTTTCAAATAAAGAAATGTCCATATAACCTTTTATCACTAGATTCATTGAATTACCAAGCAAGTCAGCTTCTATCTGAGCCTTGCAATCAGTCTTAAAAAATTTATTAGCTTTTTCAACTATAGTTGCAAATTTCAAAGGATAACCTTTGTATTCAGCCAAAACATATAACGCCGCCTTCAACCATTGAGAAGATGAAGAAACATACTGATTCTCATCACCTTTAAAGAAAAATTTTACAACTTCATTACTTTCTAAATCTTTTTGGCTAAAAGGCTTTTCAGGAATAATATCCAATGAAATAGCAAAATTTTTGATGCTGTTATTATTCAGCGACCTATTAATTGGAACATTATTATGACAAAGCAAAGTACTTCTAAATCTTCTATTATTGATGAAATCTAAATACTGCTCAGTTTTAACTATGTCATTTAAGCTTTGCAATTTTTCAGCTACTGCTGGCTTCATATTGCCAAGATACATCGTTGACAAAGCTACATCTGATAGATACTGCAAACCTTGCTTTCCAGCCTCTTCCATAAAGTCAGTAAAATAGAATTGTTTATTATTATCTTCAAGATGCTCGTGCCTAATATAATGATCACCTTGTTTTGATAGTAATTCAGCTTCTTGGGTCAGCATTTTTGAATATGAAGTATCTTGTCCTTCTAAGCTCTCTTTTACAAAAGCAAGCAACGCACGCGCCTGAGCAACCTTGTCCTGTGGAGATACAAAGCCTTTTGCATGATACATCATCATGTCTCTGACAGTTCTGACCATATTCCAACCAGGAAGTGTATTATAACTAATATATGCTATACCATTAGGTGATAAATTTTTATTACAGATTTCAAATATTTTATCTTGTACAAAATCTGGAACCCAAGAAAAAACACCATGGCAAATTATGTAGTCAAACTTACCAAACGACTCATCAACATCTGTAATTGAGCAATGCTTAAGTTCTATATTCTTCAGTCCTAATGCTTTGATGTGCTTTTGACCATCTTCAACCTGCACTTTAGATAAATCCACACCTACATAATACCCCTTAGGATAATGTACAGCATGGGGAATAAGATTTCCTCCAGCTGCGCTGCCCAGTTCAAGAACTCTAGCAGTTTCGATCTTTGGGGGAGTCATTCCAAATAAAGTACCAAGAGTGGATAATTTTTCAGGACTACTCTGTGCATAAGGGTAGCTTTCATATGGCATCTCATCGTATGCATATACTTCTGTTGTGTTTATTGTCATATCAAATAATTCATTTTTTATTAAACAGGAATCTTGAACGTAAATCCAAGGGTAAACTCACCAACACCAATCGTTTTCTTAATTGGCTTTTGTGCCACAAAAGATTGTGCTTTGATGTCGAACGTATCATATTTGACTTTAATATCATTTACAACCTGTAACTTTGCACCTAAGTCTATACTTATATTTTCCGATAAATCTTTCGCTATACCTCCACCAATCTGCCAGGCTAAACAATTTACAGTATTTTTCTTAATTCTAAAAAACTCAAATTTATCACCCAAACCTATTAAGGCTAGAGCTGGAGTTGTTGTAGTTGTTGGTTTAATAGAAACTCTAGCAAGCCCTGCTCCCAAAATTACATATGGTTTTACTTGAGCAAATACTGGTGAAAATTCATATATAAAATTTGCTGTATATACATTACCAGAGACTTTAGTTCTTCCAGGCGTTTTTGGAATATCTAGGGCTCCAATTCCGGGGAGATTAATTCCCGTTGACTTCATCGGCAATAAATATGTCAGTCCATATTTCGATTGGTATGTTGCAGAAAGTTCCACCATCATATTAGGATAAAAACTATAACCAATACGTCCTCCAATCATTGTTGATTGTTTTAGCCTAAATTTCGCATCAGTGTCTTTATCAACGAAATTTTTTACTACGGGCTCAGAAATTCCTAATTCTGTTCCAACATATATATATCTGTCCTCCGCGTTATTTGCATTTGCAGAACTCATTGAAAGCAAAATTACACTCGTTAGCAAAGCATCCCTTGTACGCCTTGTCACTATTTTCATAAAACCTTTCCTAATTAATAAAAATAAGCCAAAAATCAGCCTTGGATTATATATAACAAAATTTTATGGTCAAATAAAAATAAGAGGCCGTATAACATATAGCCTCTTATTTTTTCATTCGTTATACTCATAGAAGGGTATCAGATTCGATTATTTGATAAATTAACACCACATCTATATTTAAATAAGTTTAATAAAGCGGCGCGATTGAAATCTTTTTATTTCTAAACAACAACGCTCCCACCTCTTCCATTATCGGGAAAATTCTATTCAACTCGCCCAGGAACTCACTATCGCTTACTTTTTTACCAATATCTTTCTCGATTGCTTTATGAATCTCTCCTAGAGATTTATCTTTGCTTATCATATTTTTAAACAAAAACTCAGTATAGTGAGACACAGAAATATTAATCGAGACATCTTGAAGAAAGTCTGATTTAAATGAGAAGCTTATTCTTGAACCGATCATGCTTTGATTATTTTTTATATAATCTGCAATTTGTTGGGGGAGATCAGATATTGTATAAATGTAGGGGACATTATCCATATCAGTTATTTTTGCCGTAGGCTTTGGCTTCTTAGAAACATAAAAACTATGTTTAATAATAGACCCACACATAATTTCACATATAGCTTGCTGCTTTGACTTATCCAATGCTTTAATCTTCTTCAAAAACTCGGGATCTTGAAAATAAGTTTCTGGCTTAAGCATAACCCTACTATGTGGTGAATTATACTCAACAAAATTTAAACCAGCTTTTTCAACGAATTCATACAGCTGAGGTACAGTGTAAGCTCTATCCTGCTTATGCAGGAACATGTCATACAGCCCAATATCACCATGATTAATATGATCACCTAATAATTCTGCGCCCCTCTTATACCAGTTAGTGTTGGGCAACACATTAACGACTGCCCAGCCATTTTTTACTTCTTCTTGACGAGAAGTAACTCCTTCATTTACCATTCTGAGCATATCTTGAATTTGATAAACTGCCGTTCTGCCATATTGAGCATAAACCATAATACCCATACCGCCATCATCAGTTAATGAATCAGATAGTATCTTAAGCCCAGCATCTGGAGATTCAAGATGATGCAAAACACCGGTACAGGTGATATAATCAAATTTACCTAGTTTAAGATTAGGAATATTTAATATGCTATCATGAATCCATGTTATATTAGTAAGGCCACGATACTCCGCTCTCTTTTGCGCAATAGCCATCGAGTTTTTGCTAAAGTCTAAGTAAATTACCTCAGCATCTGTATCTTTTAACTGTTCAGCTAAAAAAACTGTAGAGTCACCAGTACCCCCTCCAGCAATTAAAACACGGAATTTTTTGGTAAAATCCTTTTTGCCATTAAAAAGCCAGTGGTTAATCTCACCAAGATAGTCACCATAAACCTTTAGCAACCTAGTTTTGTCATCATCTGGATTACGCATTGGGTATGGGTAATCTAGATAATGTTCTTGAACTTCTTTTAAACCCTTTAGATCTTTTATATCTTTTGTTTTTGTGGTTTTTGTTTTTGCTGCCATAATATATTTATAAATAATTTTTACATGAGCCTTTGTACTAGATTACACCGCACTAGTCAATATCAAGACATGAATTTAATAATGAGTTGCAGCAAAATTTTTGGTATATTTAAAAATAGGGAATGGAATTAATGAATTGATTTAAGAAAATATATTATATCCAGCGCTTCCCTAGGCGAAAGTTTATCTGGATCTATTTTGTTCATCTCATCATATAGTTTTTTATTCTCTTCTGAAGCGGTGTTTATCATGAATAAATCCATATTATGCGATTCATCTTTAAGCACTTTTTTGCCAGATTTTATAGAATCTTTTTCTAATTTATTCAGTAATTCTTTTGCTTTGGCAATAACTGGCTTTGGTAAACCTGCAAGCTGCGCAACATGAATACCATAAGATCTATCAGCAGAGCCTTTCTTGATCTTGTGCAAAAATAAAATATGCTCACCATCATCTTTAATGTCAACCGTATAATTAGCTAAGCTCGGTAGCACTTCTTCCATAGCCACAAGCTCATGATAATGAGTAGCAAATAAACAGCGCGCTCTTATTTTGTCGTGTATATGTTCAAGTACTGACCAGGCAATCGCTACGCCATCATAAGTAGACGTACCCCGCCCTACCTCATCTAATATGATGAGCGATTTATGAGTAGCTTGAGCTAGAATTGCTGACGTTTCTAACATTTCCAACATAAACGTGGATTGTCCTTTGCCTAAATCATCGCCCGCTCCAATTCGACTAAAAATCTTATCTACTATACCAATTTGAGCGCTAGCCGCCGGAACAAAAGACCCAATTTGCGCAAGTATCGAGATAAGTGCATTTTGCCTTAAGAATGTACTTTTACCAGCCATATTTGGCCCGGTAATCAACCATATTCTCTCATCCATAGATAGTTGACAATCGTTTTGAATAAAACACCCATTAGACTTTACCAGCGTTCTCTCCACCACCGGGTGCCTACCCCTATCTATATTAAAAACCATATCCTCAGTTAGGTTGGGTCTGCAATAATCATATTCTTTAGCGCTAATCGCATAACTGCAATACACATCAAGCTGACTTAAGGCGTAGGCTAAACTTAGTAATAATTGATGATTATCAATAACTTGAGAACATATCTTATTGTATATTTCTTGCTCTAAATTAACCACAAGAAGCTTTGCATTGACCATGTCACTTTCAAGCTCTTGCAACTCTTCGGTAGTATATCGAATCGAATTTATAGTAGTTTGTTTGTGTATAAATTTATCATTCGTAATTTTATTTGCATGCCTTGATGTGATCTCAATAAATAAACCAATTACATTATTATTTAAAATTTTGAGGGAGTCTATGCCAGTTTCTTTGCGATATTTATCCCTAATTTGCTCTATTTTACTACGCCCATTCTCTAACAAATCATGTAACTGCGCGACTCTAGGATGGTAATCGAGTTTAATAATTTTTCCATCAGAAATAGAGTTTGAGGCGTCTTCTCGAATAGATTCATCAAGAATTTCATATAGGGAGTGCAAACCAAGAAGGGGGTTTATAATGTTTTCTATATTCTTATCAAGATTTATTCCTTTTAAAACAATAAAATCTGCCATAATTTTTTCGGCTATTTCGATTGTATATTTAATACTAAGCAGATCCTTTGGGGTACTTCTTTGCATATTAATACGGGTGATACAGCGTTCAAGATCTCCAGTTTTACCAAGCGATTTGCGAACAGACTCCGTTAAAGAGAGATTATCATAAAAAAACTTAGTAATATCTAATCGCTTGTTGATCAACTCAATGTCTACAAGAGGCGCTAAAATATATTGATAAAGCAATCGGCTTCCTGACTTTGTTACAGTATCATCAATACAAGAAAATAGACTATTTTTTACCCCCCCATTTTGACCGTTAGTAATCTCTAGGTTCCGCCGCGTAGAAGCATCGATGCTCATAAATTTATGATAATTCAAAATTTTGGGCTTAGGCAACCTTGGCACGTTAGATTTCTGAGTGAGAGATACATACTCTAATATACTACCAACAGCTGAAACTCCTGAGCTACTTAGATTACCTATTGCTGATAAATCACCAATTTTATAAAATTCCAAAATAATTTTTTCGCACTTGGCAACAGCGTAAAAACTGTCAACTTGAAAAGAAATTCTTTTATTAAGATGCAATCCTATTGCTGAGGCTAACTCACTTGTTCGATATTTCTCCGCTAATAAAATTTCCTTGGGTGAAAGCCTGGAAATTTCATTTATTATTTCAGCAAATGGAATTGTAATAACCGATATTTCTGAAGTTGATAAATCAACCGAAGCAATTGATGCAGCTTTGCTCTCAACAGCAATGCTAACTAAATAATTCGGGGTGCCTGACTCCAGTAAGGATTCCTCTATAATTGTCCCTGGAGTAATAATTCTTGTAATAGCTCTATTAACAACCGCCTTATACCCACCACGCTTTTTTGCTTCTTCTGGGGTTTCCATTTGGTCACAAATGGCAACTTTAAAACCATCTTCAAGTAATTTATTGAGATAATTGAATAACGCATGGTGTGGTACACCACACATGGCAATTTCATGCTCTTCCGTTTTACCTCGCTTTGTCAAAGCTATACCAAGGATTCTACTAGCAGTTATAGCATCTTCATAGAACAGCTCATAAAAATCTCCCATTCTGAATAAAACTAAACAATCAATGTTAGCAAACTTGATATCCAAATATTGCTTCATTACTTGAGTAGCCGCTTGGTAATTGTACTTTTCTTTAAACTGTTCGCGGTGCATAAAGTAGACTAGATAATATCAAATTTGCTTTGCATAAGCTTTTTCTCCGCTGATTCAACTAGTCCGCCTACTAAATTGTCGGCAAATTCTTTTGATACAGCACTCACGCCAAAACGCTTTTTAAACCAAGATTGCTTTTGCTCTATATACTCGATTTTTACTTCATCACCAAATTTTTCTTGAATAAATGAATATAAATCGTCTATACCATCGACCAACCCAAAATCAGCGGCTATTTGCCCGGACCAAAATTCCCCATTAAAAATCACCTCATCACTTTGAGTAATTTTTCCTCCTCTTCTTTCTTTTACAGTATCAATAAAATGATTATGTATGTCTTTCTGAATTTTTTTGATAATTTTAACGTCCGACTCTTTTTCAGGCTGGAAAGGATCAAGAACAGATTTATTATTTCCTTGAGTATAAACCCTTCTTTGAATTCCTAATTTTTCTATAGCTTCATGGAAACCAAAACCAGCTGCTATCACCCCAATACTTCCTACAATCGAGCTTCTACTTGCGAAAATTTTATCACCCGCGCATGCTAGCCAGTATCCACCAGAAGCAGCGACATCCTCTATAAAACTATATACAGGGATATCTTTTTCTTTAGCGAGCTCTATTATTCTGTTTGCTATTAATTCTGATTGCACTGGCGATCCACCGGGCGAATTTATGGCAAGGCACACAGCTTTTAGGCGCTCAATCTTAAACATTTTTTCAATGAGTTTATTTAGCGAACACAAAGTAAGGCCACTCTTCATTGGGCTAACTTTTCCTACTACTCCCTCTAATCTAAGTATAGCAACTACAGGCTTCGCTCCTCCTAAACCAAACGTTAATATAGAAAGAAGCTGATCAATTTTACTAAAACGCCTAGCTGATACATCATCTCTTGTACCATTCATTGTATTGTTATTCCTGCTTTTTACTTGAGATTTCTTCATCTTTTACCTCTTGATTATCATTTTTTACTTCCTCCGCAGTCACTTCTACTACTGTTTTTTTAGCTTTTACAACTTGCTTATTCAGCGAAGCGCTTTTAAATGTATTTTTAGGCAAGCCATGATTCCCATCTATTTGCGCCATTATCATCTGCCTAACCTCATTATCATGCCATTTTACAATACCATTGAAAATGTATTTTACCTTTCCTTCTGCGTTTATTAAATAAGCTGTAGGCAGCCCAACTATACCCAAGGACCTAAATAAATTATTTTGATAATCATGAAAAATTTCTAAATGCCTAATTTCATTCTCAGAAAAATATTTTTTTACTACCTCAATTCCTTGATAATCTTCTGAAACGGCAATAATTTTGAATGGTAATTTACGAAAATCTTTTTGTAAATTATCAAGAGATGGAAGCTCTCCCACACAACTACCACACCAAGTAGCCCAAAAAACAAGCAATATAGTATTTCCTTCATACTGATCTAGATAAACTTTATTACCGTTGGCATCAAAAAAATTAACATCTGTATCAAGAAAATCATTATGCTTTGTAACTATAAGTTTCTCTGCCCTGGCAATATATGCAAGAGAAATAATCAAAACCAATCCTAGAAGCCATAAATATCTTTTACTCAAAGCAAGTTTCCTGCATAATTATTATATTACTTCAATATTTCTATAGTTAAAAATAAAATGAAACAACCAGTTTTTGTATTGGTAGCATTATTTATGTTATCTAGCTGCGGCTTAAAAAAGCCTCTATGGCTACCACAAGAGAATGCTCCTATGATAAATTCAATTCACCATATACCTTCTGAGCTTTAAAAAAAATGACCATTCAAGCTTTAATTTTTTTTTCTATAATAACTATTATCGCGCCCTTGTTTGGTAAATATATCGCTATCGTTTTTAGATATGAATATGCAGAACATGAATTATTAAAAAATAAAAAAGGTCGGTGGGCAAGCCAAAACTGGCAGGATTATTTCTTAAGCCTTATGTATTTCAACATAATATGCATGATTTCAACTTTTTTAATTATATACTACCAGGACTCATTTCCATTCTTTCCACCAGCTGAAAAGAAAATAAGTTTCTCCTCTGCCCTAAATGCATCTATCTCTTTTGTAACTGGTACTTTTTGGCAAAGTCACAATCCAGAAAAAGAGCTCAGCATGTTATCTCATATTTTTGCTCTAACTGCACAAAATTTTCTTTCTGGCGCCACTGGTATTGCGGTATTCATCGCTTTCATCAGAGGAATAATAAACAGCCACAATCCATTCATTGGTAATTTTTATGACGATTTCCTAAGAGCTTTATTATTCATCCTGCTACCTTTTTCACTGTTCGTAGCAATTACACTGATAAATTTTGGTGTGCCTCATGACTTCATAGGGACAGTGCCTTTCACTAATCTTGATGGGGTAACTGAACAAATGTACCTGGGACCAGTTGCTGGGCAAGTCGCCATAAAAAATCTAGTGGCCAATGGAGGATCATTATTTGCTTCCTCCTCAGCCCACCCTTTTGAGGCCCCTTCAAGAGAAGCCGTAATGTTTTGTTTAATTTTAGTTATAACATTGCCTGTTGCAATGATTTTTACTTATGGATTTTTGCTTGGTTCTCTGAGGTTAAGTTTGGCACTTTATTCTATCGTTGTTATCGTTATGATTGCTTCATTATTTGTTATTAATCTTGGAGAAACTAACTATGGATTACCTTATATTTTTGGAGAAAACACGTTGGTAGATAATTTTAATTATATAGGAAAAGAGCTGATCTACGATAAATTTCCCTCCTTAATGTGGGCGCTTTCTATTACCATGAGCTCCGATGGGTCTCCTAATGCATGCTTGGAAAATTATTCCCCTTTAAGCACGTTAGTTCTTTTTTCCAATTTAATCATCAGTAAATTTATTATCGAGGGAGTGGGATCAGGCTTTTTTGCAATGTTATCTTATCTTATGGTAGCTGTATTCTTGCGAGGTTTAATTACAGGGGAAGCGGCAAATTTCTTTGGCAAGAAAATTGCTTTAAACGAAATCAATTATGTTATTATAGTATTTTTGGTTATGCCAGTTGGTATGCTGCTTTTTACAGCTATTACCTTACTTATTTCACCTTCTGAGAATCTAATCACCCATCATGGATCCCAAGCAGTTACCGACATTACCTATAACTTTGCTTCATGCTTTGCCAATAATGGATCTAGCTTCACGGGGCTCAATGCATCCACAAGCTATTTTGACTATATGACTGCACTTGCAATGTTCATAGGACGCTACCCAATAATATATTTTTCTCTAGCAATCAGTGGTTCATTTGCGGCTAAGCAAAGAATTAGCAACCAAATAGCTAAGCATACGCAATCTAGCATTGAGCTTAGCTTGTTTTTATTAATTACGGTGGTATTAGTTGGAGCAATAATGTTCCTACCTCTCATGATTCTTGGACCATTTTTAGAATTTATGGCGATGTAAAGTTTGTAGTTAAGATGTATCTGGTATATAGTGTCGGAAACCTCATTTCTTTATCAGATGTTTATATTCAAGAATATACTATTTTTGTCCTTAATTTGTATGCTAATTCAAGGCTGTAGTACTGGTGGGTATTCAGTTGAAGCATATAAATCGATTGGAGGTGAGTTAAAGCGTGACTATAAGCTAAGTAGAGGCGACCTTATTGTGGCCTATGACCTTGGCAGATTAGATAAAACAAACTGTATCTATTCCGCAGACCTTGGTAATATCATTAACGATCGTCGTTACAAATCAAAATATATATCTAGGTTTAAAGCTCGGTACAAATCTCCGCTTAGCCTAAAAAAAGAAGCTCTGCGTAAAATCGTAAGAATTAACAAATTGCTTCTAGAACTGCATCATAATCATCGAATATTATCAAACAGCAAATATCAGTATGTGCGGAGACTTTCTAGGTCTGATATAACTCAAATTGATTTACGTAAAGAGCTAGATACTCTTGACAAAATTGTGTCTTTTATACCTATTATGGTACCTATTGGTAGCACTAACATTACAAGTAAATATGGGAACAGACGACATCCTGTAAAAAAACGAGAAGTATTTCATTGTGGATTGGATATGGTTGCAAGGAACGGTGCTTACGTGTATGCTTCTGCCAATGGTATAGTAACTTTTGCTGGAAAAAAAGCTGGTTATGGTAATGTTGTTGAAATTCAACATAGCAAAACACTAAAAACACTTTATGCCCATTTAGCTAAGATTTCAGCTAGAGAGGGAAGAGCAGTAGCAAGAGGGAAAGCCATTGGAGTACAAGGAAGCACAGGATCTACAACAGGGGATCACTTACACTTTGAGATTTGGGTAAATGATCGTCACGTAAATCCTTATGATTTCGTTTCTAGCGAATGTACTTGTAGGTGATGCGTTTCTGGACATATCCTGAACTTATTAATCACCTAGTAAATTTAGTTTTTGTCCAAAGGGGTCCTGAAGACAAAAATCTTACATATTTATCTGTAAAAAAAAATATTTTTTGCACAGCAAAATAACTTTTTACGTAAATATGGGGTCGTAGCTCAGCAGGATAGAGCAACGGATTCCTAATCCGTAGGTCGGAGGTTCAAATCCTCTCGATCCCACCATTTTCAAACTGCTAAGGCTTTTTTTTGCTTGAGGATCGTAAAGTTTAGAGAACCGCCTAAGACAATTGCTAGGGCCTTTAGGCCCTCAGAATAAACTTACCCCCTGGACATAACCATAGTCACCCCAAGTATAGGAAAAAATTGCTAAATAAATCTGATTTTGATATGACCAGCGCTCAGTTACAACGAGGTTATAAATCAAACCTATCAAGTTCTTACTTTTACAAACACAGACATGCCAGGGACTATCTTATTTTTGATGCGTTCTGGAACTTGGAAATCAATAATTACAGGGACTCTCTGTACTATTTTGGTAAAATTACCCGTAGCATTTGAGGGAGGAAGAAGACTAAACTTAGCGCCCGTTGCCGGAGAAACGTTGCGGATTTTTCCTTCAATTTTTTCTCCTTTCTCTGAATCAATCCAAATCTCAACCTTCATACCTGGTTTAAATTTTGAAATTTGTGTTTCTTTAAAATTAGCCTTTATATATAATTCATCAATTGGAACAACAGAAAATAAAACAGTACCAGCACGTACATAGTTTCCTTCTCTTAAAGAACTATTACCAATCATACCCCTTATTGGAGAGCGGATGACGGTATTATCTAAATCTCTTTTTGCTAAATCAAGCTCAGAAGATGCAGTATTATATTTTGCCATCGCTGCAAAGCGCTTTATTTCAAGTAATGCAAGATTTTCCTTACTTGTCTGCATATTAAACTCTGCCTGAGCTAAATCACTCTTCTCTTTTTCAAACAAAATTTTACTACTATCAACGCTTTTCTTGCTAGCAAAGTTATCCTTACTTAGCATTTGAATTCTTTTGTAATCAATCTCAGCAATCCTAAAACTCTCGACAGCAAACTGATATGCTTCATCTGTTTTTTGTTGTTCAATATTTGAAAGTTTAATATTTTGATCTATTATCTCTATCTCTCGCTTAGCTCCATCAAGAGCAGACTCCGCTTTATTGAAATTGGCTTTATGATCATCATCTTTGATCTTAGCTATTTTTTGATTAACCTCAACAACGTTGTTTTCTTTAATCAGTACTTTATCTAATACCCCATTTACTTCTGAACTAATGCTTGAGATATCTGCTTCTACATATGCGTTATCAGTTGACTGGGTTATTGCCCAAATATATATCTCATACGTAAAAAATAAAACTAGGAGTAACAAAGCAACGAATATAAGCTTTGCATAACGATAAGAATTGAATTTCTCAGTTATTGATCCAATAGATACGTTCATCATGATTTACGAGTTACATACATACATACGGGTATAGATAATACGTAAAGTATAGCAACTAGTGGCAAGGAGTACCAAGGATATATAACAATCGTTATAATAATAATAGCAGAAACGATCATAGAAAGTGATAAATATTCCTGTTTAATCTGAATCTTCTTTAAAGACAGAGTTGGTAATCTGCTTGGAAGCAATAAAGCAATAATTACAATATACAGATTAATGAGCAACGTATGATCCCTAAGGCTAAGCTCACCAAAAAGAGGAGATAATTCAAAATCTAAAATCAGAGGTATCAAAGCAAGAATTGCACCGCTAGGAGCAGGCACTCCTACCAGAAAACGGTCATCTTGCTTTATTTCACTTGGCTGGACAATGGCTGTATTAAATCTCGCTAACCTAATAGCCATACACACCAAAAATAACATGATAGATGCCCATGAAATCACTTTGTACTCATATTGCTGAAAAGACCACAAATAAATTAACATTGCTGGGCATAAACCAAAATTCATAAAATCACATAATGAATCAAGCTCCGCTCCAAAATGACTAGTAGCATTGAGCATTCTAGCAACTCCGCCATCAAGGCCATCAATTATTGTTGCAATCAATATGCAATATACCGCTATTTCCCAACGGCTATCGAGAGCAAATCTAATGGAACTACTGCCTATGATTAACCCTATTAAAGTGATTATGTTGGGTAGTAATTTTGTAAAAGGCACCGGCCTAAGACCAAATCTTTTACGCTTAAATCTTATCAAATTAAACTCCTAAATATTATTATCTCACTTCAAATTTTATTTGATCTGACTTCTTTTTATTCAAATCTGCAATCACTGTTTCACCCCCAACACAAGTCTGGCCCTCGGCTACTGTAATAACAGTTTTAATTGGCAAATATATGTCAACACGGCTACCAAACCTAATTAAACCATATCTTTGCCCCGCGCTTACCTCTTGTTCTTCTTCTAAATCACAAACAATTCTTCTTGCAATGAGCCCAGCAATTTGTACAAAAGCAATTTTAGTTCCATTTTTTGTTTCCATAAGCACGGATTGACGCTCATTGTGAATACTAGCTTTATCCAAAGCAGCATTGAAAAACTTTCCTGGGTGATAATGTAGCGACAAAATTTTCCCATTTGCTGGAGCTCTCTGAATATGAACGTTAAAGATATTCAAGAAAACACTGACTCTAATCATTTCCTCATTACCCAAATTAAGCTCAGCAGGAGGAATAACTTCATTAATTTTTTGTACAACACCATCGGCAGCACTTATTACAAGATCATCACCTACTGGAGTAACTCTTTCAGGATTCCTAAAAAAATATGCACACCAGAGGGTAGAAATGCCTCCAATCCACGCTAATGTAGCACTAAACGAACCTAGCACAAACGTTACTGCTGCAAAAATAATTATGAATATATACCCTTCTTTATGAATGATCTTTGCAAGGTCGCTATACGGTTTCATAGATTTTCTCCAAATTTTTGCGTTTAATATGTGAATGATGATAAATTTCTTGTCTCCGGCGGTCAAGAACAAATCCATCTACTTGTCGTTTAATTTCAAATATTGATTGATACCTTGTGAAATTTTTGATTAATTAAAAACGAAGCTTCGCATTACTAAGCTGTTTTTAGCTTGACCACTATCACTAATTATGTTTATAATACACCAAAATAAATGCAAAAAGCTGAATTATTAACAGAGGCTATTATGAAAATTGTTAAATCGTTAAAATCCTTAAAAGCCAGAGATAAGAACTGCCGACTAGTAAGAAGAAAAGGTAGAGTTCTTGTTATAAACAAAGTAAATAAAAGATTTAAAGCTAAGCAAGCTTAACTTATACCATTAAGTTAACTTATAAAATAAAAAAGGAGGAATTTTGTGTTCCTCCTTTTTTATATGGCTTCTATAATACTCATCAAATTAATCTCGATCTTTCATGATCTTTTTTGTTATCAATCTTCCTTATCAGTGTTTAGTCTATATATAGCTAATTCAGATGAATTATATAGCTAATTCAGATGAATTTGATACCGAGCCGCAAGGCTATATATAGCGAGTGACGAGCAACGACGCACGCAAGTTTATATTAATTAGCTAGTATTAATCAACGCATTATACATCATGGAAACTATCTTATTCTATTGGGCTATCTTCGGAATCATCGTAATCACCTTACTTGTTCTTGATCTAGGAGTATTCAATAAGCGCGATACGGTAATGAGCCTCGGGCAAAGCTTATCTTTAAGCTTATTCTATATCACGATCGCATGTTGTTTCGGTGGATATATTCATTATGCATTAGGCACCGCTCCCGCTCATGATTATTTCACTGGCTTCTTACTTGAGAAAGCAATGTCTCTTGATAATATTTTTGTAATCTCAATGATATTTAGTTTTTTTAAAATGGGACTTTCCATCCAATTGTGTAAATTCATACATAAGCCCCTAAATATTGTTATGAATTCTATCTTCAAATTTTATCAAAAAATGAGCCATAGCTTCACCCCAATTTTGAATCGGCATAGTCCATTT
>Ga0214192_1000294_pt1 | contig 31993 bp, 54 predicted proteins | sample TroBogEpilimnion_44_FD_153030 | JGI IMG/M metagenome (GOLD analysis project Ga0214192, IMG submission 153030) | Freshwater microbial communities from Trout Bog Lake, WI - 29JUL2008 epilimnion | ecosystem: Environmental > Aquatic > Freshwater > Lake > Epilimnion/Euphotic zone | place: Trout Bog... | reverse complement strand
TGATCGTGATGAAAATTCAGCAATCAATATGAAGTTGCTCGGTTCGAGCAGTTTATCAAAAGATAAACTCGTTTCCTTAAACGGAAATAATAAATTAAACACTTTTAAGTATAATTTATAGAACAGATCAACAAATTATTTATTATGTTTTATATAAAATAATAACCGAAAATAAATTAGATATTGACATATCACCAACTCCAAATAATGGTTTATCATTTACTGATTATGATAATAAGCCAAATTCCTTAGGTATTTATCACTGCCATTTAAATAATAATAAAGTTTTAATTTGGTATGTTGAAAAGGTTTCAACTAATAACTTAAATATAAAAATTGAGTATATTAATCATCCCACTGATGACTATAAATCTGTTCTTAAAAATATTTACACAAATACAAATGGATATAATACAATTACTAATCAATATTTTAAGAACTATAGAAGTAAGACATATTTGAAAGATAGTTTTATTCAAAAATGGCTTAATTTTATAAAATAATTAAGATAATTCTGGGTAATTAGATCTAACAACATCACTAATTCTAATAGCTTCTCCATACTCGTTAATTCTAACGAATACTGTTTCACATTTTAATGCTAATACTTCTTTTTCGGTATCAACTGAATGGGTTCTTATTTCAACATTTAATGTTATGGAAGTATTTCCAATTTTTTTAATACCAACATAAGTTTTGTAAATTTGATTTGGCTTTACCTCAGAAACAAACTCAACATTCATGCTTTTTGTTACAATCCAAGGGGTGTCACACACCTCTGCTGCAAATACTGCACAAACAGCATCAACTTCTTCCAATAAAAACGCACCATACATTCTATTATGCACTCCCACTTGGTTACCCTTACAGAATTGACTATTTCTACATATTAATTCACCTTTTCTCAATAATTCTCTATTAAAATCTCGTTGTTTCATATACCTAAATCATTTAGTTTTTCATCTCTTATTTCTATCTTCAATTCATCAAACATTTTTACCACAGCTGGTCCAAAGTCTTTTAAATCAGTCATACTATGTCTGTATACATATTTCTTCCCCGTCTTTTTGTAGATGAATTCGTATACTGGAGCCATAGTATATTTATCAATAATCATTTCACTATCATAGTAATTACTTACTTTTTTTAATTCAGTGGTTAAATCTCTCATATCCAATCATATTTTACTATTTCTATACCAGCATTTCTCAAAAACTCTAAACCGGTAGTGTCTTTATATTCCTCTGCATATACCAATCTCTTTAATCCAGATTGAATTATTATTTTACTACACTCCTTACAAGGAGAATGCGTCTGATAAATAGTAGCTCCATCACAAGAATGTCCGTGTCTAGCACATTTTAAAATAGCATTAGCTTCTCCATGGATAACATCCCATTTAGTTTCACCATTATCCAACTCACAAGCATTATCCTGACCCATAACAGTCCCATTATAACCATCTGATATAATCATATCATTTTTAACTATAAGAGCTCCTACTTTCTTCCTAGTGCAATGTGAGAGTTTAGCCCACTCTCTTGCCATATTTAAATATGTTCTGTCATATTTTTCTTGTTTTTGCATATATTCTATCTATTTTAAATTTTCTTATATAATTTTTTGGCATCTTAACTGGTCCCATACCATGACCTGCCATACTAACCCAAAATCCTTCCATTAAATATAGTAATTATTGACATTCTTCTTCTTAGAGATCTTTGCTTTTTATTCAAATCTTTAATAGCTCCTCTAAATGCAGATTCTGGATATGTTCTGCTATTATAATTATATAATTTACTTGTATTCATCTTAATTAAAAATAATTATTTATATCTATTTTTAAAATATCATCCAATAAAATATCTCTATTTTCCGAAATATCATTTAAATAATCATTATATGATAATATTTTATCTTCATGTTTCTCAATTATATATTTATTGTCAGTAGTATTTAATCTATTGGATATTTCATCTAATTTTCTATCTATTTTATATTTATAATCTTTTGATATATCATTGAAATATTTTTTCCATTTATTAAAATAACTCAATAGATCACCTTCAACTTTAAGCTCTTTGCTTTTATTTTTAGTCACTTTATTGAATAAATTAAATGCTCTTATTGTAAAATCTAGTCCATATTTGTGAATTAAATCTTTTGTATATTTACTAGGATCAAAATTATATATAGCATAGTATTTATTCCACTCATTAGTTTTTTTTAACTCTTGATTTAATATATTTTTATTATTTGTATTTAAATCTAATAAAAAAACTTCAATTGATGATAAATTTGCTCTAATCTCATGTGGTAATGATGCATAATATAAATCTCTAAAATAAGTTATTAAATTTTGGTTTAATTTTAAGTTATCAAAATTTACTAAATATAAACTTTTAATCCAACTAGATGTATTAAAAACATCTTTTATTTGATATAATTCATATAAATGTGTTAATTCATGTGATAATGATTTATATACATTTATATTTTTGATATTTTTATTAGGTAAATTTAATGTAATTATGCAATTTTTAAAATCACTTTTGATACAATTATCAAAGTTTATATTACCACTATAACTAATTACATTTTTAAAAAAAAATCTTATAGTGAGATCACAATTAAGTTTTTTTTCTTTAATTTTACCTTTTATAATTAAATTTTTATCAATTTTTATATTTAATATTTTATCTACTGTATTTTTTAAAATATCATTAATATCATTTGAATTTTCATTAATTATATCACGAACAATGTCTGGTGTTCCCTTTGATTCATTTATATTATAATTATTCATCTTAACATCCAATCTCCAAATTTTATTTGTTTAAAATCGGAAACATCATGAATATACTCATAAATCCAACATTCTAAATCACTTTCAGTTCTAACTTTAGTTCTAATATATTCATCTCCTTCAAATTCATCTAATTGAGGAAATATTTCTGGATCTATCAAATATACATCACCAATAACTTTACCTTCTCCTCTAACATAACCTGGATAAAATTCATTAACTTTAAATATCTTTCCTTCTATTGTAGTTTTACCACAAAATTTAGCCCCCTCTAAAAGACCTCTAGCAGAGTCTCTAAAAACTCCATAAACAAACAAATGCTCCATATAATTTATTATTTTTTATTCCTATATAGTTTCAGTTATTTTCTTCAATTCATTAATTCTATCATTTATCATATTATAATAAAATTTATCTTTTTCAATTGCTATATAATTTCTTTTAGTATTTATACTAGCAATTGCAGTAGTTCCTGATCCAGCAGCATTATCTAATACAACTTCACCTTCATTTGTAAAAGTTTTTATTAACCATTCTAAACACTCAATAGATTTCTCTGTTCTGTGCTTAGCAATTGATGGGTGTGGTTTTTGGAATGATAAAATAGATCTTGGGTATTTTTGCGTAGAACCTGCTCTACTATCATCCGTCATTTTAAAATCACCATAATTTTCATTTTTATGCTCTTTATCCATATATGTTTTCCCTTTAGAATGTAGAGGAATACCCGTACTATATTGAGGGTTATAAGTAGGTAATTTTTTATAAAAAACAGCAATTTGCTCATGAGCTCTCAATGGCATTCTATTTGCATTTAAAAACCCACTAGTTAATTGCTTATCCCATACTAAATCATATCTGAATAATTTTCTTTTAGAATTAACTAAATCAATATAAAATAAACCTTGACAAAATAATACAATTGCACCATTTGGTTTGATTATTCGTTCATATTGTTTCCATAAACCATCAAATGGTATTTTAACATCCTTTTCATTCTGTGTAGTACCATATGGTAAATCACACAAAATCATATCTACTGATCCATCTGGAATATTTTTCATAACTTCCAAACAATCTCCTAGTATAACACTATTTATCATAAACTTTATTTATTTTTTCTTTTCTTATTATATGTTTATTGAATCCAAGTAGATCTGCAATCCAATCTTTACTGAAATATTGTGAACCATTACCTAATATACTACTTAAATCAGTATAAAGATCAAGTTTTGAATTTAGTTTAGATTTATCACTATTCAATTCCATATATACTATATATTTTTTCTTTTCTACGAAATTTTCTTCTATTAGAAATTAAATCAAGATATTGTTTGGATACAGTAATATAAGAAGAACTACCTTTACGAGCCCTCTGATTTATTAAATCAGATGCTTCTATTATTTTATCATATAAACTTTTATTTAGCATTATCTGACCTTATCAATTTGTGTAATTGGTAATTCTACTAAACTAACACGACCAAATACAGATACTTCAACTTTAACTTTATCCCCTTTAACTGATTCAACTTTTCCTTGAAATGTTGAAAATGGTCCATCTAAAATTGAAACTTGTTCACCTGGGATATAAAGATTGATATCTTCTTCTGTTACTTTTTTAGATTCTTCATAATCACCAACCATTCTATTTACTTCTGCTTGTGTTAATGGTAAAATATCACCGGCTCTATTTGTTAAGAAACCAGTTACACCATTCATTCCTTTAAGGAAGTATTTAAGCTCAGCAACTGCAGGTGTTTCAACAAATATATAACTAGCAAATTTAACTTTCTCTTTTATAACTTTCTTACCATTTTTTAAGATAAATGTATTTTCAATAGGGACAATAACATTTGTTAATTTACCCATTAAATCACCCACTTCTGATTCTTTTTTAAGTTTTTCACCAATTGATCTTTCTTTATTGGTTGCTACTCTCAAAACATACCATTTTGACTTTGTTTTTCTTTCTATTGTTTCCATAAATTATAAATTATTTTTTAATTTCCCTTTTCTAACTTCTTGAAATATGCAAGTTCTTCTTTTATGAAATCTGGATAATTCAATATTAAATAATCCAAATCAAAATTATCTACCTTTAATTTTCTTTTGAGAAGTTTGTAATCTTTATCAGGTATTACACTTTCCTTTTTTGGTGTCTTAGACCAAAAATTACTAGGATATGGTTCATTTTTCATAAAATTGAACCATAAATCCATAGCAACTACTTTATCTATGTTTTTAAGATTTAAAAGTTGTGCCTTTTCTGGATATATTTTAGAAAAATAGCGATTATATATGAAGAAAAACTTTATTTTATCATCATCTGTTATTTTATCACCTTCTCTATTATAAATCCAATCGTTTTTAAATTTAAACATAGCATTTGCCACATCTGTTATCTCTGCCATTATATTTCAATATTAAAAATTATTTCTATTTAATGTTTTCATAACCTAATTCCATTTTATTGATAATTTCATCAGGTAAATTATGAAGCCTTAAATCTATCAATTTAAAATTCCCCTCTATGTTCTTTACTATATCTACTATCTTAGTTTTTGGCAACTTCTTTTTCTCACATATCAAATCTGCTATATTCTCATTTAAATCTGGATCAGCTAAATTAATTTCTCCAAACTCTGAAATATAACTATCATAAATTCCCTTAGCACCCTTAGCACCAATTCCTCTAGTTTTACCATTTTTAGTTTGTGACCAAACAGATGATATATTATCACTTTGATCACCTGATATTATTTTCAACATCAATGATTCAATTGGATCAATTTCAACAATCTCATATTTTGTTATAAACTTATTCATCAAATTCAAAAATTCCACATTATCATTTAGATTAAATATATCATCATTCGGTAATTTTGATACACCATTTAAAAACAATTGATAGTTTTTTGGTAGAAATAATTTCTCTTTATTATACATCTCATTTGTCATTATGTTGATATATAACGGTTCTAAGCTATAATTAACTAACTGTTTAATATCATAGTCATTTGATACAATTATAGTTGATCTACCATTACTATTTGCCTTAGAAACCAAGAAAGATATCCAATCATCTCCTTCTGCTCTTGGTGCTTCCAAAACTTTACAACCAACTACTGAATTTTTAAAATCCCCATATGTATCATATACGAAATTCCAATCTATATCAGTATCTTTTTTTCGTGTTCCTTTATAATTTGTAGTAAAATCTTTTCTCCAAGATTTCTCTTTTGAGTCTGATACTAAATAAATATTAGCAAAAGGATGCCATTTTCGGTAATTATTAATTGTGTTTTCAAGTGATTTATGAAGTGCACCAAATAAAAGATTGTTTTTATGAAGTGTGAATACAAGTTTACTTAAAATATAATTTCCATCAAGGATTAGGTCAAGGTTAATATTATGAACCATATAAAATATTATTTTTTTATATATAGAAAAAAATAACATTTATGTTTAGCAAATCCTACTTAATAATTGAATTTATTTGTATTTCTCTCCATAAAGCATTATAATCCTCTCTTATATCCTCACTATATTCAAATATAATAGTTCCTTTTCCAGAATGCCAATCTTGCCAACTCCTATTTGCCTTGTTCTTAACCTCATCATAAACATCCTTCATCAAATCAAAACAATCCTCCCTATCAACCCATTTACATAAATTTCCTATTAAATCAAATCCAATCTTATCAAACTCCTTTCTAAAATTCTTTTTTAAATAAGTTATAAAATAATGATAAATCACTTTCTCTTTATAATACATAACACCCTTTGGATTAAATATCTCAGGATAACATAAGTAAAATTCTAAATCCTTTGATATAAAATAATTTATCAATAAAGATACTGCCTTATGAATTCTATGATCCAATGATATAAATATAATATCACTCTCCGAATCTATATAACATATAGGTATTTTTAAATACTTCTTATAAAATAATGTATCTTTATCAATAGACCAATCAGAATTATTATTTGGGATTAAATCATTTAAGTCCATATTTTTGTTTTATCTTTATTAATATTCTTTTATTATATTCTCTTGTATCATCTGTATCACCACTTCTCCCCCAAGAATGATTATTTCTATTAATTGATTTATTTGGTGAATATTTCTCACCACTACTTGTATACCTCCAAGGATTACCTATAGATTTAATCGTAAATTGGGTATTTGTACCTATATAGTCCCCCCAGAAAGGACATTGTAATATATATCCTGCACTATCTGCATATCTATAATAACTTTTTCCATACGAAAAGTTTTTAATTTTCCGTATGGTTATATTATTATTTTTATCCCTTCGCCAAGCACGATCTCTCATAATCCTGCAAATATATGAAAAAATAATTAATTATCTTTTAATAATTCATTTTTTCTTAACTCGGAATTTTTACCAAACCATATATTAAGACTATCCTTTGATAAATCATCCGTTGTTATTAAAACCAATCTAGGTTTATTTATAATATCATTATATTCATCATCTACTAGTGCAGCCAAACCTTTCTTATAATCAATCTCCCAATCTTTCGGATTTGCCTTTTCATACCATGTATCATACTCATCTTGTGTGTAAAAATATAATTTATTCTTAGTCTTTGTTTTTGATATTGCAACTACTAGTGGTGTTTCTACTTTATAAATCATTTTACGTTCATACATTTCAGGCCAATATTTATAGAAGAAATTTAAAAGAGAACCTGTTATACTGTCCCCATCTACGTCTGAGTCGGTCATTATTAATATTCTACCATACCTCAATGTTTTCAAATCTATAGGTTGTCCTAACTTTAATCCAATACAAGCCATCAAATCAACTGCCTCTTTATTCTCAACTAGTTTTTTATTGGTAATTTCAGATACATTTATAAACTTACCACCTAAAGAAAATGAACCCATAGTTTCAGGAGTTCTATATTTTCTAAATGCGGAATTGGCTGAATTGTGTGATATTATACCATTTGATAACATAAAACTATTATCAACATCTACTGTAATATCAACCATATTAGTATATTCATTAGTTTCAATTATATCTTCTATATCTACTAATTGTAGAAAATTATTTATATTATTCATTATTCTATATTATTTTTTATAAATCAAATGTATTCACTATTAGATAATCTATTTTATTTATATTATTAAATTCAACCATTTCAAATTTATCTGACAATCTATTATAAACACATAATAAATGATCACTACTAACATTGAATAATTCACCAGATTTCATAAGTATACTATCCGAATATATTTTTTCTATTTCCAATAGGGCATCCATAAAACATAATTGATTTTTAACCAATTTATGTTTATTTTTATCTATATTATAAACATGTTCAAAATAAAATTCATTCTTTTCTTTATCATAAACCCAAAATCTATGTTTATTAGAACATATTATATCACCAAGTGATGTTTTTATAGTATTCTTATACTCTATTTTTTTTGTTAAAGCAACCACTTCTTGATATCGGTTTTTATGAGTAATAACCAAATCACCTATATTAATATTTTTAATTTTTTGATCTAGCAATTCACCATCTCTCAATACCCTAACTAATGTATTCTCTTCTAAACAATCCCCTTCAAAAAGTGACAAGGAACATTTCCAGCGATCTTTTCCTTTAGCATCAATTAGTTTTTCTACTTTTACTTTTGAAAGTTTTTTATTTAACTCTCTCTGTAATTTACTATCATCTGCATTTTTCTTTTGTTGGATCCAATCTAATATAGAATTAACAATTTCAGATTTTAATATAGATTGTATTAACTTATTACTAACTTCAAATGTTGAACCAAATTCCTTAACTTCAGTTATTAATTTCTCTTTTGTCTGTGATGAAAATGATGGATTTATAATAGTTGAATCTAAAAAAAGAAATATATGACTTTTTAATTCAGATGGTTTTATATCCACTTTATGTTTTTTCATAAAGAATTCTCTTAAATGTGTAATTATTTGGTTCATTACGTAATCTACGTGTGTACCACCATCATATGTTTCTGTTACATTTGCAAAACTTACCTGTTGAAAACCATTTTGTGAATGTGCAATACCCAATGACCAACTTTTATCTTTTTTACATTCAATAAAGTATTCCGATGTATATAATTTAATATAATCTTCAAATGAATTTATATTAATCAAATTTCCATTGAAATATATTTTTAGTGATGGATTACATGCTGCAATATCATATATTCTTTTTTCTATCATTTTTAAGTGATCTTCATCAATATTAACTAATCCAAATTTTTCTAAATCAGGAATATATGTTATTTCAGTATGATTTACTTTGGATTTTTTGATAATAGGCTGTGTTCTTTCTCTCATATTACTTGAAAAAACTTGTAAAAAATGGTTCTTTCCATCACAAGAAGAAACTATGAATTTTTTAGAAAAAACATTAGATAATTTCGCACCCAAACCATTTGTTCCAGCAACCGTTCTTTCTTCAGTATCATCATAATTAGAACCTGACATAAGATTTCCGAATATAACTTCAGGGACATATTGACCATGTTCTTTGTGAATAACAATAGGTATACCACCATTATCCCTAACAGATATTTTATTCTCATTTAAATCTATGTTCACATCTATTCTATTAAGACTTGGATTTCTTTTATGCTCATCAACTGAATTGGTAACAACCTCATCGAATATCTTTAAAAATGATGGAATATAAGTAACTTCTCTTTGAATCATCTTATCTTCTTCAAATATCCATTTAGTTACCGTACTTGGTTTATTAGAACCTACATAAGTACCAGGTCTATGTAAAATATGTGAAATTTGATCAAGAACTTTATATTTATCTTCTATTTTTTTACTCATTATTGAAAGTAATTTTTTTCTATATAGTAAAAATAATTTATTAGGTTTTAATAATTAAAAAATAAAACAAACAAAAAAAATAGTATATATAGTTTAATGAGTAAAAAAAGTATAACAGAATTTCTATCAAATGAATATAAAGGGTTTGCCTTTTATGTAATAGAAAATCGTGCCTTACCATCTGTAATTGATGGTTTCAAACCAACACAACGTAAAATTACACATGGTTCTACTATGATATGGAAGACCGGAACTGAAAAATCATTAAAAGTTTTTCAATTATCTGGATTTATAGCAAATAAGTGTTTCTATCACCATGGTTCAACAAGTCTTGAAAATGGTATTATTACAATGGCACAAAAATTTAAAAATAATGCACCATTGTTAGAAGAAGTTGGTCAGTATGGTTCATTGAGATCACCACAAGCAGGTGCGCCTAGATATATTGGTACTAAATTAAATAATAATTTCAAACTAATTTATAAGGATTCTGAATTATTAGATTACAAAGAAGAAGAGGGTGAAAGTATAGAACCATATTACTTTCTACCTATTATCCCAATGGTTTTGATTAATGGTTCCTCTGGTATTGCAGTTGGTTTTGCTACGAATATATTAAACAGAGATGTTAAAAGCATTACAGAAGCTTGTATAAGCATATTAAAGGGTAAAAAAATAACGGATATTAAACCATCTATCAATGAATTTAGTGGTGAATTTATACAAGATAGTGAAAATAATAAAAGATGGATTATTAGTGGTAAATATCAAAAAGTTAACACATCTACAATAAGAATAACTGAACTGCCACCATCAATGACTTATGAAAAATATGAAGCTATTTTAGATAAATTATGTGATGATAAAATAATTGTATCTTATGATAACAATTGTAAAGATAATATTGATTATGTCATAAAATTCACTAGGGCTGAACTAGAAAAGATGACTGATCAAAAAATAATTAAACTATTTAAATTGGAAGAATATTCCACTGAAATATTCTCAACACTTGATGAAAATGGTAAATTGAAAATATTTGAAAGTTGTTCGGAAATAATTGAATATTTTGTTGATTTCAGATTAAAATACTACCACAAAAGAAAAGAGTTCATGTTAAATAAACTTAATATGGATTTAAAACTATTATCTAATAGAGGTAGATTCATTAAAGCAATATTAGATGAAAGACTTAAAGTAAATAATGTTTCCAAAGCAGATATTATCAAAGGTATTGAAGAATTAAATTTAGAACTAATAGATGGTAATTATGATTACTTATTAAGAATGCCGATCTACTCACTAACAAAAGAATTGTTTGAAAAGTTAAAAGCCGATTTTACAACAAAGAAAGAAGAAATTAAAATATTGGAAGAAACAGATCCTAGAGATATGTATCTTTTAGACCTAGATGAACTTAAAAAGAAATTTAAATGAATTTAACCCTAATATCTACTATAACTGATTATGAAAATTATAAGTTTGATAAGAAAAGTGAAGTAATATTCACTATAGATGACAAATTATATGAACTTACAGAATATACTGACAAATTATATGATATTATGAAAATGCCTAATTATATTAAAAATGATTGGTTTAAATATAATGGATTACCATTAAGTGAAAATGTTTTGGATAAGCACATAGAATTTTCTAATATGGAACTTATGCTTGAACAAGCACGTGCACATGCATATCCAAAAAATAATATTGATAAATTAAAAGAAAATCTAAATTATCTAAAGGTAATTAAAAGAAATTTTAGAATAGATGGTATTATTGGTGATTGAATTTATTTAAGAATTTATAAAATATATTAAATAATTAGGTATATTTGTATAATTAAAATTAGCTATTAAATAATTTAATATATAAATTATTATGAAAAAAACAAGAAATGAAATATTATTAGAAAAGTTAAAGGAAAAATATCCTGAATTAGATATTTCTAAACCAGTATATCCAGATGGTTATTGGGATTGTTTAAGAAAAAATATTATTTTTAATGAATCCAATAATACTTCCAAAAAAACTGATAAATAAAGATGAGTATTATTTTTTGGAAATTTATGAAAAATTATCTAAATAATTTTCATTTAAAATTGATAATAGAAATGTAGATAAAATATTTAATTCAATATTAGATATTAATGTGAAAAAGAATTTATATTTCTTTTTTATCAAATTATTTGAAACCAATAATATTGAAAATCCACTATCATATATAGATGGTGGTATCCCAAATAATGGTATTGAGTTTATAAATAGGAAAACATATGAAGGTTTGGGTATCTATCATGCTCATATATCAAACATAGATAAAAGTGTTTTAATTTGGTATTTTGAATTTACAAAGAAAGAAATATTGTTAAAATTTGAATATTGTTCTCCTCATCCAGAAGATGGCTATAAGAAAAATATCAATAATATTTATAATAATCCAAATTCGTTTAATATATCAACAGGTGAATATCTATCAGATAATAAATATAAACTAAATGAATACCATATATTAAATTTCAACAATTTTGTAAAATATATTAAATAAATTGCTTATATTTGCATTAAAAAAGTAAATATGGTAATATTTTTAATGATTATTCTATATGTTTTGGTATCCAATTATATAGGAAAAGTAGGAGATTTAAGAAAAATAGGTTTTAAAAGAGCATTTTGGATAAGTATTATACTCACTCCAATTATAGGTATATTAATTACATTTAAATCTAGAAAGTTATATAATCACGAAATATTAACTAATGCTATCAAAGAAACAAACTCAAAATTATCTGATCGTCTAAATACAAATATGACAGAGATAGTAAGGATCATTTTAGCAATAAACTATTTGATGTTTATCATAGAGATTATATTAATAACGGATAATATTCCATATTTAGAAACTATTATATTAAATTCTGAAATATCCCAATCATACCAATTCATAACATATCAATTCTTACATAGTGGCCTGGCACATTTAGCAAATAATATGTTTGTTCTAATTATGTGTGGACCAGTTGTAGAAAGATATTATGGTAAATTGAAATTCCTTCTATTTTATTTATCATTTGGTGTGCTTGGTGCTTTGACACAAATATATTGTGGTGATGCCGGTAAAATTATTGGAGCATCAGCATCTGTTTTTGGGATTTTAACATTATTCGCTATTATTGATAAATCTTTTATAAAAATTAGAAACTATAAAATTAGAATCCGTATATTTGCAATTATATTAATTTTTGACGAAGTTATTGAAACCCTAAAGTTTAATAACGATAAAATTGGTCATTTTGCACACTTAGGCGGTGCTATATTTGCATTATTATTTTTTATAATTCATCACTATGGAACAAAAATTAAACGAAGTTAAGAAATATTTAAGAGATATTAAATTATCATCCATATTATCAGGAGATAATATTACATACGAAAATGATCTTGATATTTTTAAAGATAAACTTTTTTATAGAAAAAGAAAAAAGTTTATTACCCAATTAAAAGGATTAGATGGTATATTAGTAGGATCAGCTGCACTCTCTATGTATAGAATTAATGGGGTAAAGATTTTCAATAGAAAGCCAAATGATCTAGATTTTGTAGTAAATAAAGATAACTTTATTAAATTCTGTGGATTAAATGATTTCAAAGAAGTAAAATATACTAATACTGTGGTTTCATTAGATTTCCATACTGGTAAGGATAGGGGAACTGATAATTATGGATCACACCGAGGTTATTTCTTTTATACTGATTTTGATGTAATTGGTAATGATGATCCTATTAGTTATAATATAGTTGGTGATTTAAAAATAGAAAGTTTTTTAGGAATTATTAATAAAAAATTACAAATGGCAGAAGACCATCTATATTATAAAAGTACATTTAGGAGATTTTACTCAGCAGAATCTGCTAAAAAACATATAGATGATTTATATGAAATTATAACTAAAATTATAGCTTATGGTGGGGAAAAGGCTTAGTGAAAAGAAAATACATGTGAAATGTAAAATGGAAATACTAACAACAGGTGATGGAAATAAACTTAAAGTTGTAGATGTTATTGAAACAAGGTTTGTTTATAGAAAAGGTCCTTATTTTGATTTCAATTTAAAACAACCAGGTATTTGCTATTCTGTAATTATAAAAGATGGTTTCATAGCAAGTTTGTGTAATAAATACCAAATTAAGAAGAAATTTGTAAGTTTTATGGCAACAGATACGAGCAATAGAAAAAGTATAAACATATCAGAAGGTGATGATGTATTAGTAGAGACATATTCAATTTTATTTTTAGATAAAGATTGGCATGTTAGATGGAATAGAGAGCAACAATTAAAAAAATTAGATATTTAAGTATGAAAAAAAGGGAATGTTTAAACATTCCCTTTTTTATTTTGATCAATTGTATTTTTTATCTCTGATATTAAAAAGTCTAAATGACTATGTAAACCACTGAATTTATATATCTCTAAAACTTTCATTTCTAAAAGTCTATATTGCTCATCAATTAATTTCTTCTCATTCTCATTTACATATTCCTTATCATTAAACTCTTTCAACTTTAAACTAATATCTCTTTCTCTTTCAGATATATTTTTTAAATCATTATCTATTTTTTCTTGTAGTTTTTTGTACTTATCATCAATTTCCTTGGATTTTTCCATAGAACTTCTATCCAATTCTCTTTCTTTGTTATTAACACTCTGCATTTTCTCTTCAATGTCTAATGTCTTTTCAACTAACTCCTTGGATCGCTCTCTAATCTCCTCATCCCTTTTATCTAACAATTTAAGATCCTCTTTAAATTCATTTTCCCTTTTTTCAATTCTTTTTAAACGAATTTCAATCTCATCTTCCTTTTCCTTAACTACCTTTTCTCTTATAGAAATTGATGATTCTCTTGCCTCTAATTCTCTTACTTTATTTTCATCAATAACAGATGTATTTAAAACAACTGGTTGAGCATTTGATAATACCATCTCCTCTATAAATGGTATTAATTTTTTTGTTAGAACTGCTGGTGTAGGTAATTTATTTGCCTTTATATATGTCAATAGCTCACTCTTCCAATCAATTAAAATAAATAATTCTGGATTAGCCTCTATTATATCTTTATCAATTTGTATACTATCACCCTTTAATTTATAACTATATTCCTCCAAAATAGTACCACTTTTAAGAACTATTATTTTTTTATCGGATGTAGTGTATTGATAATCTGCTAAAAGTTTATGTTTAATTTTCATTATAAAAATTTTATTTATGTATATATTTTATATTTTTTTCTATCTTTGTTGAAACATTTGTAAAAATATTTATAAAAAACATATGAGAAAAGGGGATAAACTACTATGTCTTAAAAATATCAATAATTTATTTGATCAACCTTTATTTATTAAAGGTGAAATATATGAGGTTTTATATGTAGATAACGAAGGTATTTCAATAGAAGTATGTTTAAACCATATTCTATATGCTAATGAATATAACACATTCAAATTGGAATGGGTTAATAAGAATTTTAAGAAGCACTAAAAAATAATTATATGATAATTGAAGTTTTTATGTATAAGAAGTTATTTTATCGGTTCAAATAGCAGAACTAGATGGACTAAAGGTAAATATTATAATGGTAGAGAACCAAGAAGAATTGAAAAAGCAGCAGGTATAGAATTCTATATTGAATCTAATGATATTGGTCCAAATGGTAATAAATTGGAATACTTTGTTAAGAAGAAAGAATATAACATCTATTTTAAATCAATTGAAGATGTTAGAGAAGAAAAATTAAATATAATTTTAGATGTACGAAATAATAATGACAACTTGGTATCAAGAGACACCAACAAAAACATATGAAGATGTATATGGTAAATTAGGCTTCCAATATCTTGAAGATGCTTGTGAATTTTTTGCAAAAAACTATAAAGAAATGATTGAATATTTTCCAGTTGAAAAATTTGAAATAAGATTCAATAAAGACAGAACAATAGAAACAAGTAGAGAAGAAAGAATAAATGAAATATTAAAAAAATAATTTAAAAAATGAAAAATCAAAAATGGAAATATAATCAAAAAGCAGAAGATGCTTGGCAAGTACTAAGAATACAAGGCGAATTTATAAAAGGATTTGATGAATTATCCGAATTATCACCATGTATATCCGTATTCGGATCAGCTAGAACTAAAACAGATGATAAATATTATAATGAAGCTGTTAAATTATCCGAATTAATTATCAAAAATGGATATGGTGTTATTACAGGTGGTGGTCCAGGTATTATGGAAGCTGCTAATAAAGGAGCTATTAATAATAATGGCAAATCTGTTGGATTACAAATTGAACTACCATTTGAAGCTAGTGCTAATGAATATGTAGATAAATTAGTATCTTGTAGATATTTCTTTACTAGAAAAGTATTTTTTCTAAAATATTCACAAGCATTTGTTGCGTTCCCCGGTGGTTTCGGAACTTTAGATGAATTATTTGAAACAATTACATTAGTACAAACTCAACATATGAGAATGATACCAATTGTTTTAGTTGGTAAAGACTATTGGAAAGGATTAGTTAAATGGATTAAAAATACTATGCTAGAAGATGGTAAAATATCCAAAGAAGATCTAAACTTATTTAAAGTTGTTGATACTGCTGAAGATGCAATGAAATATATATTATCTAAATTAGAAGAGAATAAACCAAATTTCTGATGATTGATAATATCAAATTAGATGTTAAATTAATAAAATGGTTTGCTGATGACTTTGATACAAGTGATGGTTGTTGGGAATTAGATTTTATTGGACTTAAAAACTATTGTGATAAATATCATGATAAACAAGTTTATCACATATTAGAAGTTAAATTCAAAAAAATTCAAAAATATTTAAATGATATTAATTTTGATTTTAACTCTGATTATTATCCCATAGTTGAGAAAGAATTTGGGATTTTAAATATTAAAGATATTAAAATAAATTAAAAAATGCAAAATATAACTAAAATAGATTGGAGAACTAAAAAAATATCCGATCAAGATTTAGCACTTAAACTATTTAATTGCTTATCTGATTTATATAAATTTATACATTCAAACAATAATAGATTAGCTTTTGCTAATTTGAAAAAAACTAAAATTAATAATACAGGTATATCAGTTAAGGTTTTATCCAAATATAAATGGATAAAACCACAATATCATATAGAAGAAATAATTCATAAATTTGAAACAGATCGTTTTGACATTAATATAGATAAAAGTCCTTTTTCTGTGTTATCATTAAAAACAAATGATTATCAATCCGAAGGTTGGTATGATGATTATACCATAACTTCAACAATACGTATGACATTGAATGTATCATTATTTACAATTAATAAAAACGTTGATAAATATATTAATACTTGTCTATCTTTTATTAAAAAAATACCAAAAAAGTCCAGAAATAAATTAGTTAAAATGATATATTATCATGAAACAATACCATTTGAAAATAGAGATTTCAAAGAATATGCAATTCTTTATAAAAGATTGAAAGAACGCTTTGATATACATTTACAAGGAAGATGGAATAAAAAAGCAATAACATATGATAGATTAGTCCAAACTTATGATGATGTTGAAAATAGAAATAGAAAGTTAAATAAATTATTAAAAAGAAGATGAAACATACATATTTAAGTAATGTTGATATAAGTAGTTGGAATAATAAAATTCCACAAAATAGAGATTATAAAATAATACCAAGACATTCAAACACACAATCTAGGTCTACAATTGTTTTTGTTAAAAATTTTGATTATTACAATACATTTCAACCAGATCCATATGATAGATCATTAGAAACAAATGAACCAAACGAAACTTTTAGGTTCGTATTCTCTATATCATCAAATAGATTAGATGAGTTCTGGGAAATATTCAATAAATTGAAAAATAAAGGTTTCATTAATTATGTCAAGTCTAGTAACGGTACTCATAAAAATTTGAATTATAATGATGAGATAATACAAAGTGAAACCAAAACCAATCATAAAATTAAAAATAAAGAATTTACTAGATATGAATTTATATATATTGGCCTATTATCTGAAATAATAGCACACGTATCTCTACTAGAACAAACTATTGAATTCTTTTCAAAAATATGGGGATATGATGAAGATAGTAAAGAATATAACTTACTTAAGTTTCCAATTGGTAGCATAGCATCACCAAAAGGTGATAATGGAAAAGATTTGATAGTTCTAAATTATGAATATGAGAAAGTTGAAGAAGAATATTATATAAAATATATTGTAAGTGAAATGATGTATGATGCTAAATCGCCAATTATTAAATATGGTGATGTTATCACATTGGGAGAATCAAATCTTACATTTAGTAGAAATGGTAGAATAGATGATTTATTGAATTAATTATGGTTGATTATAAAAATTTCACATATAAAGATGGAAAGGCTTATATAGAAGATTTCTCAAAGATAGAAATGGTCAGAGAAGTTGAATTATCAGAAAGAGTTGAACAGTTGCTTGATTTATTCAAAGATAAATCAATTGTATCAGGAGCAGAAATAGTTGTAGAAATGAGATTGTTTAAATACGAAAATGAGATTGATTTATTCTTTACATACTTCTGTAATTATCATATATTGGAAATAAATCCCGGTTATGATGAACATCACATCAATTGGATACGAAACAATTATGGTTTAACAACTGAATGGGAAAGAGAAATAAAATTAAGAACTTTGCTTGATTAATCAAATAAAATGATTATATTTGCAAATAGATCTGAGTGTGTAATGAGGGGGCTGTCTTAAATCCTGCTACCTACACTAAAACTAAATAGAAGTTATGAAAAAGATAGATCCTTTAAAATTGAATTCTTTCTGTAGAGATGAAAGAGATTTATTATATTGGGCTCACGAACAATATATAAGAAGTTTTCGTAGCAATAAAAGAATTAAAGAACAAATTAACACTATTTTAGATATAATAAAAATAAAATATAATATGGGAGCAACTGGACCTTGGAACGGACAATCAAAAGCCGAGTACCAAAAAAATTACAAAGCTGTATCTGATATTGTTTCTAAATCAGATGGTGATGAAGAAAAACAAATTAAATTAGCAAAAATTCAAACTGCTAAGATTACTGATGAATTTAAGGCCTTGAATAGAGCAATGGTTGCTAAAGAAATGGGTCATGAAAATATTTTTGAAGTTTTCTTCCAGAGAGCTTATGAATTAGGATCAGTATCTAAACAAGAATATAGAGAATATAAATTAGAAAAAATAGGACTATGAATGAAAAAATAACCAATAAAACAATACTTCAGGTTGCACTTGTTGCTGGGATAGTAATCATAGCATCTATGGGTCTTGAAGGATGGGGTTGGCTCGTATTTGCATTATTATTAACTTTATGAGTGAAATAATTAAAACATCTATGCTCTGTAAATGTACAATGAAAGAAGGTAATAAACCTATATTTATTGAGGGTAATGTTTATGATGTTGAAGTAAAACCATTTAGAAGAGGATCTTATGGGTTTACTAGGTATCAATATTGTTGGGCTACCGGTGAAGATACCGTTGAACGAGAAATAAATTCAACTCACTTTGATATAATATTTTGCCATAAAGCACAAGATAGAGATAAATTAATAGATGAAATTCTTAAAAAATGATAGAAATAAGAGATATTAAAATAGATTTAGTATTAGGTAATGAGAATCCTATTCTAGATCTATTTAATGATATTACTAAAGACTTGCAGATTATAAAATGTAATGTTTATAATAAAGATGGTCTAGAGTTTGTCTATTACAATAAGAAAAAAGAATGGATCTTCTACCAGGATTTTAGAAATAGTAATTTTTGGACACATTATAAGAGATATTGGGTATTTTTTGAAGAAAAACTAAATCTACAATACATGGAAATACAAGCAATAACGAAGTATCTAGTGGAAGATGCACTCAAACGAGAGGTAGGCACACCCATTTATAAAATAGACAACATCTACAACCCGTTTATAAAATAGACAACATCTACAACCCGGTAGAAGATGTACTCAAAAGTGAGTTAAAACCAACATATACAACTGCTGAAATTGATTGGAAATATAATATAAAATCTAAATTTAAATAATAAGTAATATGAGCGAAGAAGCAAAAAATGTAACAGTATCAGATCTTTTTGTTAAGATCTATGAAAACTTTAATGTAGTTGATCAAATTGAAAATATGAAAAAACTATCAGAAGAAGAATTGTATCTATTAATTACATATGTTTTTGATAGACATAGTGATGAAGATCCAATTGTAATTCATAACCTAACTCCATTTAAAGATAAAGCAATGGAAATTTATGAAATACAAGATGATAAAGATACTCAAAATCCAATCCTATTACAACTGATTGAGAAAACAGGTGATAAATATATTGAAACAGATTATGTAGTAGATAAAAATGGAAAAAAATTAAAAGACCCATTGAATAAAGAAGAAGTACGTGATGCTAAAATTGATATCATCAATGAATAAAAATAAAAAGTAATAAAGTAATCTGAAAAACTCGTATTTTTAATACGAGTTTTTTTATATATAGTAAATGAAATATTTAAAATTATACGAAAACTTTATTCAATCAGATTCAGAAATACATAAACTATGTAAAGAATATGGTATAGAAAATTATACAATCAATAATGGTCTAGTTGATGTAGATGGTGATGTTGATTTATCAGGCAAAGGATTAACCAAATTACCTGTTAAATTTGGTAATGTTAGTGGTATTTTTAATTGCCAAAATAATCAATTAACATCACTAGAAGGTGCACCACAATCTGTAGGTGGTGATCGTTTTAATTGTAATAATAATCAATTAACTTCTCTTGAAGGTGCTCCACAAGAAGTCGGTGGTGATTTTATATGTTATAATAATCAATTAACTTCTCTTGAAGGAGCTCCACAAGAAGTCGGTGGTAATTTTAATTGTTCACATAATCAATTAACCTCACTTGATGGTGCACCACAAGAAGTTGGAGGTCGTTTTAATTGTAATAATAATCAATTAACTTCTCTTGAAGGTGGACCACAAGAAGTTGGAAATACTTTTGATTGTTCAATTAATAACATATATCGTCTAGATTTCCTACCGAATTATAAAGGTGCATTATATATTTCAAAAACACCATTCTACAAAATATGGAAATTAATAGAAAATTCAATAGAAATGGATTATTCATTATTTGACCACTTCATTGAAAATAACATTTTTAGAGATCCAGGTTATCAAGGTGATGATAGTGGATTACCAATTATAATCCTAGATAGGTTAAATGACTTTCTTGATATGTGTAATTTACCAAATGTTGAAGAAATTGAAGGATATACTTGTATCTAATTAACTTTTAATTATATTGCTTATTACTATATCCCTATAATCTTGATTACCAATAATAGAATACTCCTTAAATATATTTAAATAATTATTTTCATCTATCCCTATTATAATATAGTCTGAACTCTTTTTTTCCTTTATATAGATTTTATTATTAACATAAAAAATACAACTATCTATAGAACTAAAATCTGGCATGAAAAATAGAAAAGAACCTATTCGTATATTTGATAATTTTGAAATATAAAATCTTTTCTCATAATTTGTTAAATTACTATATAATACCCATTTCCCATTTAATGTATTTAAATTTAATAGTTTTAAACCAAACTCATCAATACTATTTATAAGTAAATTGTTTAAATTATTATCTATTGTATCATTTTCTTTCATTAAATCACATAAAATACACATTATTTTAAAATAAATACAATCTATTTTAATATTATCCAATACATATTTAGTTTCATTTTCAATGTAATTTATTAACTTTTTAATATTCATAATTTAACTCAAATTTAATCTTACCACAATCCCAAACCCTCTCTATTCCCATAGATGTAGTATATTCTTTCTCTGTACAAACATAACCCAACTTAGACTTTCTATAATTAGATTTATGAACCCGTCTATTATCAACCAAATATTTATAATCAGGCAAACTCTCACTAACCATCTCAAACCCTAATGTATAATATAAATCACCTTGACTCCAATCCCTATCCGCATAACTAACAATTCTACTCGGATCATAAACACTATTAAAATACTTTAATAACTTTGATGCACCACCAATAACATTAAAACCAATCTTATTACAAAATCTACTCAGGTTCCATCCACCATCTTCCATCTTCTTCCTACCCTCAAACCTGTTAAATGTCATAACAGATACCAATTCATCACCTAAATATAATCCCAACTTTAAACAACTCTGATCAACTCCCTGTATATGGTTATTATTCAAAAAATCAGTAACATTCTTCAATTCCAAAACCTTACACTTTCTTGCATATACCCTATTTGTAGTTAATCCTAACCAATTCCTAAGCTGACTTTCTATAATAAACCTTTTACTATCCCAATCATCCTCCCAAATATGAATAACCCGAATGCCACGCTCCGAAAAATATTTACTCTTATCCAAATGGTAATTTTTCTCCTTATACTTCTCAGAGTGCCAATATAAACCATTAAACTCAAAACCTATATTCAATTCTGGTAGATAAATATCAATCTCAAATACATCCCTATATGATTGTATAATCTCACCATCATACATAGAAGAAATTAAATTGTATAAATCATCTTCCTTTATAGATCTTGAATTACCTATAGGATGACATATAGTACATAATGGCAATGAATATTTAGTTCTACCATGATAATGTCCAATATTTATTTCAAATTCATGCCCATTTTCACAAGAAAACAATGAACTACTTGATCCTAAATATTTAATATAATTCTCATCTTTTGATATTATAAAATCTTTCCTAATTTCTTCTGATTTCATTACATTATCAACACCATATCTTCTTAAACAAGTGTTTTTAATATCTATCCTTATCTTTGACATACTTAATATATAATAAGTACCATATCTTTCTAAATTAGTTTTTCTAAGTTTATCCATATTAATAACATTTGACATAGGATGTCCACCATATCTTTCTAAATTAGTATTATTCATCTTATCTCTAATTTCTGGTGAAGATAACGGATTTTCATAACCAAATTTTTCTAAATTAGTACTTTTAATCTTATTACTAAATTCATCTACTTGAGATGGGTGATAAACTCCATATTTATCATAAAATATATTTTTAATTCTATTACTATCCATAAATGGATTCTCATAACCAAATTTTTCTAAATTGGTTTTTTTAACCTTTTCCTTTAATTCTTCAGATTGTAGTGCATACTCAACACCATATCTATCTACCATAGTTTTTTTGAACTTTTCATTATATTCATCTGTCTGTGAGAAATAATCAACTCCCCACTTCTTTTGATTAAATGACTTTATCTTTAAATGTGAACATTTATCACAAGTATAGATTTTATGTTCTGGACAAGAATTTATATTTTTATTATATGCTTGATATTTTATATTCCTTTCAATTAAACATATATCACATTTTACATCTAATCTAACACTACAATTTGATTGTAAATTACTAGGTTCAATTTCTATAATATCTCTTAATTTTATATTCTCACGAAATTGACTATAGTATTCTATATTTCTCCTAGTTATTTTTATTTCCACAAATTTATTTATTATCATAAAACATTTTTACTTTTTATTTATATAACAGATTATATCAAAAGTTTAACTCTCCATAATAAGGTATAACTTATTATATTAAAAGTTTAATTCTCCTTAATAGGGTACAACTTATTATATTAAAAGTTTAATTCTCCTTAGTAAGGCTTGGAATATTTTTAAATTATTTTTAAATTATTTTTTAAAAATATACTCTAATTAAACTTTTATATGTATATTTGTACAATAAATAACTAAATTTTAAATTATGGTATTAAGAAACATCCATGAAAAACTACTAAATGGTATCCAGCAAATGCTAATTGATACACGCCTAAACCTCCCATACTACGGAGAGTATAATTTACACATTAACTTCCATGAACAAGATACTATTGGAACTTGTGCAGTAAATGTTACACCAAAAGGTATGAATTTTTACTATTCTCCAAAATTTTTGGCAGATATGTCCCAACGAGAGACCAATTTCATAATTTTACATGAAAATTGTCACCTTTTATTCGACCACCCACGCCGGACAGTTACTGGACAATATGATCATAAAATGTCTAATATTGTGCAAGACATGATTATAAATCATATTATCTGGGAGGATATTCCAAGAGCTTTTGTTGAAATTCCTAAATCAAAAGATGGGAAAAATATGGCATTGTTTGTTCCTAAAGAATATACCGGAAAACTTATCTTTGAAGAACTCTATGAGTGGATGAAAGATGAGAAAGAAAAATGGGAAAAGAATAAAAAAGAAAATTGTTCTTGTAAATCTTGTAATGGTACTGGTAAAAAACAAGAACAACAACAAGGGCAAGGTCAAGATAAATCAAATCAACAAGGTCAAGGTCAACAACCAGGTGATGGTCAAGGTCAAGGTGGTCAAGATAAATCAGATCAACAGGGTCAAGGTCAAGGGCAACAACCAGGTGAAGGTCAAGGGCAACAAGGTCAAGGTCAAGGTCAAGGAAGTGGTAATGGACAAGGTCAAGAACCATGTCCTGATTGTGATGGAACTGGTAATGAGGGTGGAAAAGATTCAACTGGTAAACCATCATATGGACCATATGGTAAAAATCCTGGTAAAGATAGTGATGCTATTGATACTTGGTCTAAGGAACAAATCTTTGATGATATGGAAAACAACAATGGTGAATATTTAGATAAACACATTGGTGATGAGGTCCCAGAAGAGATGCGTAATGCTATGGTTCGTGATGTTATGGAAAAATTAGCAGCACGTGGATTAACAGCTGGTAATCTTGAAACAACTCTTAACAAATTACGTAAGAAAAGAAAGGATTATCTTAGAGAGATTAAGAGAGCTGTATCAAATATGATATTTGGTACAAACAAAGTAAGAACTATTGTAAAACCTAACCGTAAACAGATCACAGGTATCAAAGGAACTAGAAAAGTTAAGACTGCTGTTAATGTTATACTTGATACAAGTGGTAGTATGGGTAATACATTTGAGAAAGTATTGTCATACATTTATAGAAACGACATAACTGTGAATATGGTACAGGGTGATACCGAAGTAAAATGGGTTGATAAGTTCATGGATAAAAAGAAAATTGAACGAATGGTTATTTCTGGACACGGAGGTACTGTTCTTCAACCAAGTGTTGACTATGTTGTTGATAATTTTAATAAGTACAATACTGTGATCTTGAGTGACGGTTTTTGTGACAATTTGAATCTCAGCAAATTAAAAGGTAAAGTTCTTGTAATATCAATTGGTGTTAAAGTACCAATTAGTAAGTCTAATGGAAAAGTCAAACAGATCTGTGTTGATATAGATAGTGACAAATAACAAAAAAATAAAATAAAAAAAGTCAGTCATTAAGACTGACTTTTTTTGTTTATATAATCTTCTTCGGTCAAAAAAGATTTAGATGAATTTATACCTTTTTTAGTTATGCATAAGTTTTCAATACTTCCTATTTCCTCCGGCATTATATTGTTTTTAAATCCATATATTACACTTATTTTATGATCTATAGTAGGGTAGTCATAATCAGTGTGTTTTATATCAAAATTATTCTTTATATATTCATTATCATAGTAATCTAGACCATCCCAATCTTCCAATAGTTTACTTTTGTTTAAATTAGTAATATTTCTTACTACCCTTCTGTATAATTCCCAATCAGTTAGTTCATCATCTGGTATTACAAGTCCTTTACCTATTTTTGTTAACTTACCTTTATCTTTTATTTTTTTCATAATCTCAGGTACTCTGGAGTGATGTTCACCATACTTATCAAGTATAGAATTTTTAATTTTATCCTTTATTTCGTTATTTGCTATAGCATATTCATTTCCATATTTTTCTAAACAAGTTTTTTTTCTTTTTTCAATACATTCTGGTGTGTATGATGGATTATCATAGCCATATTTTTCTAACATAGATTTCTTATAAGTTATGTTGTTACATGCTTTACAATTATATGAATTGCTTCTATCCCAATTTTGATGGTATTTTTGCATAGGTAATTCTTTTTCAGCACCACAAGTTTCACATTTTGCTAGTATTTTATATTTTGAATATCTAGGTAATAAAGAAACTTCCATTTCATATATTTTACCATATACTACTTCTATGTTTTGATTTTTATAGTGTTCTATATTTTTATTATTTATTAGAACCATTATAGATTTTGTAAGTATCATAATTTATCCATTATTTTTTTTTCAATATCATCTTCCATTTTACCTCTATTTTCTGGTGTATCAAATTCATACACATAATTAAGAATAGTTTTTTCTAACTCTTTTTCAATAAATTCATTTATTTTAATATCATTTTTAGCACAGTGTATTCTAATTTTTTGGTGCAACTCAGGTGATATGTTAATTGTTTTAGTTCCTTTTTTCATAATAATTTTATATTTTTATTTATATATAAAATTACACCCTCTCCCTTTTAAAAAAGCTTGAATTTCTTCAAACTTTTTTAATTTCATTTAGAATTGATAACCGAATCTAAGTTGCCATATCCAGGAGATTGGTATTTGTCCTGTTGGATCGTTATAGAAGTTAACACCAGCCATTGGGGTAAGAGTTATAACATATCTATAGTCTGATACATTATATGGGTTATTGGATTTACCGATAATTATTTTATAACCAAGATCAACACCTGCACCTTTTGTTGAGAATCTTGTATTATCAACATTATTTACTAGTTTTCCATAACCTGCTCTCACTTGTAAGAAGCACCCTTCTCCTGATGTATTAGCAACTAGATAGTATCTTAGGAAAAGTTCTGCTTTATATCCGTGATAATAGTATTTAAGTGTGTATAGATTAAGGGTTGTACCATATGTAAGATGTTGAGTTTTAGTATCTCTTTCATATTCAAATTTAAGTCTGGATATATTAAGGTCTGTTATATTCATAGCACCAGAAGCTGATATATGACCTTTGAAGTTAAATAGGTATTCAGGTTTAGGTTTAGGTTGTTCTTTTAATTTATAATTATTATTTACATTAACGTGTTTTAGTGTATCTAATTTACATTTGTTTTTATTATTTATGACATAAGTTTTTGGTTTATTTACTACTTTCTTACAGTGATCAACTGTATCTATGATATAGATCTTGGTAGTATCTTTTGGTTTTGATATATTTTTTTGTTCTTGTTTGAAGTAATCTTTTTGTTTAAGATTAGTTTGTTTTTGACCTAGAAGAGGGAAAGTGATTAAAGAAAGCACTATTAACCATAAAATTTTTCTCATTTGAATTATTGTTATTTTTATAATTTATATATTATAAAAAATAACAATAATTCTCTGAAACCCTTTAAAAATGGGGGTTTTTGATGATTGGGTTATAAAAAAAATTAAAATTCTACACCATATCTAATACCAAAATTAAAAGAGTAGTTTGGTGTTCTATCTAGCCAATTAATATTTGGTCCAAAATCTATGGAAAGTCTTCCATTGTGTGTTTTTTTGGATATACCTATAGGGAAGTATGTTTTCCATCCAGCATTGCTAGGGATTATGAAAAGATAATGGGAAGCACCTATATAAGGTTTAATAGTTTTATTTCTGGTTAGGTATAATTTTGTTCCTAATGATGAACTAAGCAAACCTATTCCAAACTCTGCACCTAATCTTTCGGATAGGAAAGTTCTTTCATATACTATACCGAAATATGGAGTTGAACCTTTAAGGGAATAGTGGTAATAGTTTTTTTGTGCTGTTATGTTTATTGTTAATATAAGCAATAATATGGATAAGATATATTTCATTTAGTATTTTACTTTTATTTTAATAGTATGTGGAGCAGTTTCATTTCCACCGAAATAAGGCCAAAGATAGTAGTTATTACTTTTATCATTTCTCCATCTTTTCATAATTATAGTTTGTCCATTGCAAGTGAATATATAATTATCATTTAGTATTAGGCTACAATTATATTCTTTATTCAATTCTAAGTTTGTTATTTTATCAAAATAAAAATTACCTTGATAGTGAGTATAAGCCATTAGTTCTAGGTTATTATCTACCCATCTCCAACCGAATCTTGCTGAATTTCTTTCATGGAAACCACCATCACTAATTCCTATTAATTTATTAACATCGTATTGATCTTCTGGATATTGTGTTTTGTATATAGCTGAGCTATCAAATTCAACAGTAAAATTAAAGGTTTGTTTATCTGTATATTCTAGGGCTATTGATGATTTATGATTTCCTTTTTTTATAGTAAAATTAGTATAACCATTACTATCCTTTTTATTGCAGGATAATAATAAAAATATCATTAATAGGAAGAGTTTTACTTTATACATTTTTATCTAAAATTATTTCTATTCTATAATGTGTTGTTCTTTTATCTTGTAGTGGAATAACATCTATTTCATATTTAGGATATTCATCTAATAATCTATATATAGCAATTTCTATGTCTCTAGTTGGTTTTATTCTATCATTTCTCCAATTAATATTATCATAATCTAGTAGATTATTTTTTTCAGTAAATTCTATATCATCATTATTATAATTTACATGGATAACTACACTATTTGATAAAATATTTCTAAATGATGCTTTATTTTCATCAATTAGATCTGCAAAACAATGTGATATATACACTGCATCAATCTTTCTAAGATTATTTTCATTAAATTTTTTCAGGTGTTTCATATTAATCTATCCTCTCTACATTTTTTAGTTTTACATAACCAATTTGGTTATTTTGTTCAATTGTTATAAGACCATCTTTATCTATATCAATAGGTTTTAATGGCACTTTTGGATCATTTTTCGGAATTTCTTGAACTATAGTAGCATATATATTTCCATTTTTTTTAATACAATCAATGATATCATCTTCTGATATAAGATCACCAGCAATATTATTTTGTTTAAAACTTTCAAATTTTTTAATCCATTTCATATTTTATATATTATTTTTTTAATATATAAAATATGAAATATTTAAAAAGATTTAATGAGGAATTGCATTTTAATGAAAATGTAGATTATAAATACATAGTTGATCTAATTCTCAATACAGATGGTAATTCTTCTTGGGATTTGATTAATAATATAGATGAATATTTAAAAAAGGGGAAATTTTAAGAAAATTTTTAGTATATTTGTAATTATTAATTTAAAATTAAAATTATGCCAAAAATATTTTCAGTAGGTGGTTGCATTCGTGATAAATTCCTAGGGGTTAATTCAAAAGATATAGATTTCACATTTGTTCTTGATAATTTAGATAGAACTGTTGAAGAGGGTTTTGATATTATGACTAAATGGTTGGAGCACAAAGAGTTTACTATTTTCTTATCTACACCAGATTGTTTTACAATTAGAGCAAAATTCCCAAAGGGGCATCAACATGCAGGTCTTGTTGCTGATTTTGTGATGGCTAGGAAAGAAGTTGGTTATATTGAGGGTACTAGAAAACCGATTTTAGAATTGGGGACTATTGAAGATGATTTGATTAGAAGAGATTTCACTTTAAATGCTTTAGCTGAAGATGAGGATGGGAATTTAATTGATTTATTTGGTGGTCTTGAAGATCTTAAAAATGGAATTCTTAAAACACCATTGGATCCTAGAATTACAATGATGGATGATCCATTAAGAATTTTGCGTGCACTAAGATTTTCTATTACTAAAGGATTTACAATTGATCCTACTATATGGAATTCTTTTAGACAACCAGAAATTTTGGAAAAGTTAAAGACAACTGTTTCTTCTGAGAGAATTAGAGATGAGATATTCAAAATGATGAAGCATAATACACCTGAAACATTGAGACTTTTACACGATGTTGATGTACATCATATTCCAGGGTTCATTGATTTGGTATTTTCAAAGGGATTGTGGTTAAAACCAACTAATGAGTTATAATATATAGAATATGGCAAATTATATAACACATTTAACAGATATTATTGGAAACAACTACCTAGGTGTTAATATTCCATTAACAATTGTTCAACCATATTTAAATGAGTTGAAAGATATTTTAGGTGAGGAAAACTATATTAAATATACTGAGCAACAGATTAATCGTGATAAGGGTCGTTTTCACATAACTGTGATTAATGTAAGCACTTATAACAAGCTATCTAATCAAATGGGTATTGATAAGTTTGTTAGTTCGTTAGATCCAATATTTAAGTATCCTATTGATGATTTAAAACTAATGGGTATTGGTAGAGCACAGAAGAATGAGAACATATCATTTTTCATTGTATGTAAATCTGATAAATTGGATGCTATTAGAACTAGATATGATTTGAGTAAGCAGGATTTTCACATAACATTGGGGTTTTTATACAAAGATGTTCAGGGAGTTCCTAAAAGAGAATTATTTAAAAAGGAATCTAAGTTTATTCAACTTTTAAGAGATGAATTTTATAAGTATGAATGTTTTAATTTCATAAGGGATATAGATAATTTTGATTTGGATCCGAGGGCAGAAATTATACCAGTTAAAATAACAGATACTACTATTAAGATTAAGTGTGAGGGTTATTATATGGATATTGGCTATAGTGATGACAAACAGGCACTTTGGATATATACTAAATATCCTATAGGTGATATTTATCCTAGATTACCTGAAACTGAAATTATGCGATATTTTAAAAATATTAAATAGTAATGAAAATACTAAAGAATTTGAAAGATTTTCTTGAAAATGAGAAAATAGAAGAAACCATACGAAAAAGAGATGAAAAACTGAATACACTAATAAAATACAAAGATTGTACTCAATATTCTATATTTGGTTATAATTTTTATATTAATGAAAAATTGGGATATAATAGCTCATTAGTAAATTATATTAATATAATAATTGAGAAAATTGAGAAAAGGAAATCAGATAATTTAATCTTTGATTTAGATATAGATCAACTTTCTATCAATAAAATTAAATTAAAAATTACTGAAGATGATACACATATTATTAAAAACAATTTAACATTAGAATTAAATATAGGGACTGATAAATTAGATGATTTAAGATCTACCTTAAATCATGAATTACACCATATTTTTATTAATTCAAAGGGTAATAAAACCAATAATAAGTATTTTATAGTAAATGATTTGATTAAAAATACATCAGGAAAAACTCATGCATTTTTACTTTTATATTATTTATCATTCAAAGATGAAGTAAATTCAAATATACAGATGTTTCATTCAATTATTGGTGAGAATAATATTAAAAATAGGGAAGAATTTTTGAAATTTTTAAATAACAATGATTTATATAATGTTGCTATTAAAATGAAAAATATAGATGTTTTTAAATATTGGAGAGAAATTGTCAAGGAGGGCTATAGTGATTTATTAATTGAAGAATTGGGTATAAATGATATAACCATTTTTCTAAACAATATTAGTAAAATTATTATTAAATCTGGAAATGAATATATACATAAACTTAGTAGAGCATTTATATGAAATATTTAAAACCTTTTAATGAAAAGTTCCATGTTAATAGTGATGTTAAACATTTAACTAGCATTATTTATAATAAAATTTACCAATTAATTCCTAATTTAATTCTTAAAAAAGAAATAGTAATCAATAATTTATTACAAGATAATTATAGTAGAATTAAATTCAAAGATGATAAAATAACTGTTAAATTAGGAAATAAGCATGGTGGTATTATAAATATTAATATATCAGATGATGATGTAATTGAAAATTTAGATATTGAGTTCATTATTAGTTTATCAAAAATGGAATTATCACAGAAGAAATTAATAAACAATAGTGTCAGGGAGGATATAAATCATGAATTCCAACATATAATAGGTATTTATTATAATATTGATAATAATAATTTAAAGAAAAAATTTGAACTCTTAAAATTTCATATACGAGATATAAATAGATTATCTAAAATATATAAACGTAAAATAGATAGAGTTTTTTATTTCCATAATAACCCTGATTTATTTTTAGAGGAAAATATAGATAGAGAAATTGACTATAGAGGAGAATAATAGTTTAATATATAGTGTTAAAAAGTGAATATCTATGTATAATATAACACAATTTGCAAAGCTAATTAATTACTCTGTTAAAACCTTACAAAGGTGGGATAGAGATAATATATTAAAACCTGAAA
>Ga0214192_1000293_pt1 | contig 32040 bp, 37 predicted proteins | sample TroBogEpilimnion_44_FD_153030 | JGI IMG/M metagenome (GOLD analysis project Ga0214192, IMG submission 153030) | Freshwater microbial communities from Trout Bog Lake, WI - 29JUL2008 epilimnion | ecosystem: Environmental > Aquatic > Freshwater > Lake > Epilimnion/Euphotic zone | place: Trout Bog... | reverse complement strand
AAAGATTATTTTTTTATAAATATTCCCCATCTTCATTTTCTATTTTATGATTTAGTAGTCTTTTATATTCTATTTTTATTTTATCAATTACTGGAGTTATAATACTAGATTTAACATCTACAATCTCTTTAATATATATATAAAGAGCCTTTTTATTATTAATTCCTATAGTATCATGTCTTTTTAGTATTAGTGCAAGCGCATCTGCAACTTTAATCTCCTCTTCTCTTTCAAATAAATTAAAGGCATTAATTTCAATATAATCGACTAGCTCATATATTAATGAAACTCTATCAGGTACACTCTCTTGAGGATTTACTATTAATTTATCTATAGTACTCTCTTCAGTATCTATAGTACTAATTTGTTTTTTTTCAATTAATTTACTATAGTTTTTTTTGCAATAAGCTATTAAATATCTTTTTGCTATAGTACCAAAATATGAATATGCCTTGCCTTTACTTTCATCATATAAAGATATTTTTTTATGTAAAAAAGATATTACTTCATATTTTAAATCTTCAAGATCATCTACTTCAGTCTGATAAAATTTATATGTATGAATAATATTTTCTACTAATTTATAAAATGCATTGTGTATTTTTGAATTATAGATCTTATTTCTTTCATTTAAATTTTCAGTATTTCTATATACTAAAATAGCGTCTTGAGTATCTAAAGTAAAATAGACATTTTTAGTTTTAGGTTTTCTTTTTCTAGGTTTTCCTTTTTTTGTTAATTCTACACTCTCCATTTAAAGCTTTTTTGTAAATTGCTGAATATTTTCTTGCATGATTTTTACATCATTAAAAAGCTGCTTAAGCTCTTGATCTCCACTAACCCATAAAGTTGAGTCTATTTTTTGTACAGTCTTATCTATACTATCAGCTAATTGTAAAATTGATTTTATAAAATTACTTTGATTTACAATAATTTGCTCAAATTTATAATTTTTACTATATAGATTATATATTACCCACCCCATTGCTAAAAGCACCCAAGATGCTACTATTATTCCTATAATCATTAATATTCCCATAATTTACATTTTTAATTCTCTATGTATTTGTCTTTTAATATCTTTTTCTTTTATACTTTCTTTTTTATTATATAATTTTTTACCTTTTCCAATTCCTATTTTTACTTTTATTTTTCCATTTTTTATAAAAAGTTCAATTGGAATTGCAGTTACTCCTTTTTCTTTTATTTGAGAATTTATATTTTCAATTTCTTTTTTATTTAATAGTAATTTTCTATCTTTATTCTCTTCATGAAGTGCTCCATTAATTCTAGAAATGTGTACTCCTTTTATAAAACACTCTCCTTTTGATACATAAATAAAACTTTCATTTATACTACTTCTACCCACTCTTATAGATTTTACTTCAGATCCAAGTAAAACAATACCAGCAGTGTACTCTTTTATAATATCATATTCAAAATAAGCTTTTCTATTTTTAGTGATCATCATAGATTACATTTATTTACAATAAGATCTGCTTGATGTATAATATATGGCAAATTACTTTTTAATTCAAATTCTGGAGAGTACTGAATTAGATAGACTTTATTAGATTCATCAAATGCTCCATCTTTTAATTTTATAGATAAAAATTCATTTTCAGTCATATTTATTCCAGCATTTTGAAGAGTGTATATTGCTCTATCAGAATATCTCATATGAGTCATTTCTGGATTAAATTTAAATAATTCACCTTTTTTATCTATTTCCCATTGATTATCATTAGGCTTAAAAAATGGCTTATCATTAGTTCCTAAACGACCCAAATTGCAATTTGCAGCAGAAAATACTAATTCTTCAATAGTATAATTTTTAGTCTGTTGTAATTTATCCCAAACTTTATCTAAAATAAGAGCAGATTCTATAATTTTTATAGTACTCTCAATATATCCTCCAGGATAACATCCAGTTTGAGTAATTCTTGCAGAAGCTGGAGATGTCAATAATACAATCTCTATAGACTTATAGAAATTAATAAGATTAGATGTTCTTTTATTATCTGGTAAATATTTAGATAATAAATCATAGAATTTACCTAAATTATCAACTAAATCTTGTTCTTTTAATTTTTTCATAATTTCTAATTATATTTTGCTTTAATTGCCATTTCTTCTGGAGAATACACTGGATTTAATATTACTGAATTATTAATTCTCTGTTGATTTCCTAATAAATTATAATCAAAAGTAGTATAATATATATTATTTAAGTTTCTAGTTTCATCTTTTATTATCATCATAGGGTATAAATTAGAATTTGTCAATGATTCTAGTTCATCACACATTCCAGGATCTTTATCACAAGGGACTTCTATAAATTTAATCTGGTTAGTATTTAATATTTCTATTAATTTTTTACATTTACTACATCCAGAAAGAGTTACTAATACTATATTATTCTTCATAATTAGGATCTAAATTTTTAAGTATTTCTTTCCATAATTCTATTTCATCTAATGACATATCAATAATATTAGAATCTAAATAAGAATATAGAATATCTAATTCTGTACTAGTTAATATTTTCTTATCTTTTATATCTTCTAATTTCATATAGTATATATAATATAGTTAAACTTTCTCCCCCCTCCCCTTTTTATATAATTTAATATAATGATTATTTTCAAATAAAAAAATTTTTTTTTACTTTTTTTTTAAATTTTTTTCTTATTATTAATTTTATATATTGATTATTATGGATAATTCTAATTTAATTCGAAATTTACTAGAAAATTACTTAGGGAAAGGTAAGCGTCTTTCTAAGGGAGATGTTGCATTTTATTGTCCTTTTTGTAAGCACCATAATCCAAAATTAATGGTCAATATAAAAACAGGAGATTATAATTGTTTTACTTGTCACCCTCCCACTAAAGGAAGATCTCCTATAGCACTTCTTAAAAAAATAGGCGCACCTAATGATGCACTTATAGAAATGAAAAGCTATTTTGTAAATGATACTTTTAAAATCATTAATACTCCAGAAGTAAAAACTATCACTATTCCTAAAGAATTTAAAAGTATACTTGATAATATGTCTGATTTAGAATGTAGACATGCAATAGCATATCTTAAAAATAGAGGTTTGACTTTACAAGATATTCAAAAATATAATATTGGATATTGCAAAATTGGAAGGTACGCAAATAAAATTATAATTCCATCTTATGATGCCAGCGGAAAATTAAACTATTTTATAGCTAGATCTTTTGAAAAAGAACCAAGATTAAAAATAGATTCTCCAGAATGTAAAAAATCTGAAATAGTAGGATTTGAATACTATATAAATTGGAATGTTCCTGTAATATTATGTGAAGGAGTATTTGATGCAATAGCAATTAAAAGAAATGCAATACCGCTTTTTGGTAAAACAATTCCTAAAGGTGTAATGATAAAACTTTTACAATCAGAAGTCAAAACTATATATTTAGCATTAGATGCAGATGCGCTAATGGAATCAATAGATAGTGCACAAAAACTTATTGATTTAGGAAAAGAAGTGTATTTAATTCAATTACAAGGTAAAGATCCTTCAGATATAGGATTTGAAAATATGATAAAATTACTTCAATATGCTACTCCTTTGAGTAGTTCAGAATTAATGTTACTTAAAATGAAAATAGCGTTATGTTAAATCCTCATATTATAGAGACTAGTATAAAAAAAATTAGTAAAATATATCATATCTCAGATATTCACTTCAGAAATTTTAAACGTCATGAAGAGTATAGAAGAGTGATGAATACCCTAGCTGATTATATAAAAAATACAAAGAATGACGAAAGCATAATATGCATTACTGGTGATATTGTGCATTCAAAAACAGATATAACTCCGGAATTAGTACAAGAGGTGCAAAATTTTATAAAATTAATGGCATCTTTACTACCCACATTGATAATACCAGGTAATCATGATGCAAATTTAAATAATAATCAAAGATTAGATAGTTTATCACCTATTATAAATGCTGTATCAGAAAAGAATATTATCTACATAAAAGATACTGGAGTTTATAAATTTGCAAATATTGATTTTATTCATTGGTCTGTTTTTGATGATCCTAAAAATTATATTAAAGCCTCTGATATAGATTCAGACTTCAAGATCTGTATGTACCATGGTCCAGTTAATAGCTCACTAACAGATGCGGGCTTTTTACTTGAAGACAATTCTATAAGTGTTTCAGATTTTAAAGGATATGACATAGTACTTTTAGGAGATATTCATAAAAGGCAATTTCTAAATGAGGCTAAGACTATAGCCTATCCAGGCTCCTTAATAATGCAAAATCATGCCGAATCTCTAGTACATGGTATACTAGTTTGGGATATTGATTCTAAAACATCAGAGTTTGTAGAGATCAAAAACGATACTTGCTTTTATACCATAAACGTAGAAAATGGCCTTTATGAAGATGCGCCAACTACAATACCAAATAATGTTTATATAAGACTTAGAACTAAAAATACATCTCAATCTAGAATAAAAGAGATAGGCGCAGAATTAAGAAAAGATAGAAATGTCATAGAATTATCACTGCAATCTATCAATGATTTTTCTAGTTCTTCTATTAAACAGCAATCAAATATAATCAATGTTAGAGATATTGAATATCAAAATTCTATATTGAGTGAATATCTTAATACTAAATTTAATTTATCTGAGGAAGAGATAATTAAAATATGTGCATTAAATAGACAATTTAATGAAAATTTACCAAAATCTGAAACTACTAGAAATTTACAGTGGACTATAAAAAAGTTTGAATTTTCAAATATGTTTAGTTATGGTAAGGATAATATTATTGATTTTACAAATATGACTGGCGTATATGGAATATTTGCAGCAAATGCAAATGGCAAAAGTTCAGTTATAGAGGCACTTACATATTGTCTATTTGATAAATGTTCAAAAACATCTAAAGCATCTTTAGTAATGAATAATAAATCAAAAGATTTTCATTGTAAGATAGAATTTGAATTTAATAATAAAACCTATATCATAGAAAAAAATGCAAAACGACAAAAATCAGATCATGTAAAATTAGATGTAAATTTCTATCATATAGATGAAAATGGAGTAGAGATTTCATTAAATGGAAAAGAGAGAGCAGATACAAACTCGATTATTCGTTCTTATATAGGTACATATGAAGATTTTGTATTAACTAGTATGTCAATGCAAAATAATAATACTGGATTTATAGATATGAGTCAGACTGAGCGTAAAGACTTACTATCTCAATTTTTAGATATTAAGATATTTGAAGACTTGTCTTTTGTGGCAAATGAAAAGCAAAAAGAGCACTCTATATTAATAAAAGAGTATAAAAAAATAGATCATTTTGAAAAACTCAAAGATATAGAATTAAATATAAGCGCATACTCTAATGAGTATAGAAATTTACAAATTAAAAAAGATGAAATTGAGACTAATCATGAATCTATAAATTCTGAATACATATCTTTGAATTCTAAACTTATAAATATAGAAAATAACTATATTGATATTAAAGAGTATGAGAATAATAAAATAAAAATAGAAGGTGATATTAAAAAAATAGAAGAAAAACTTGAAAAATCTGAAAAGATTATACAAGATATTGATGATGAAATATTGAAAATAGAAAGCAGTATTTTAGAAATAGATATAGACTCCCTAAATCAAAAATCAATTCAGATACAAGACTATATAAAAATAGAAAAGGATCTTTCAATTCAAGTAGAAAAATTAAAGACAGAAATGTCTCATAAACTTGAAAAAATGAAAAAACTTAAGGATCTTAAATATGATAAGAATTGTCAATTCTGCATGGAAAATGTATTTGTAAAAGATGCAATTGCCACAGAAGCTTCTATAGAGCGGCATAAAGAAAATGCTACGGAGGTTATTAATAAATTAAAAAAAATAAGAGAAGATATAGCCGAACTTAAAATTTATGAAAAATCAATAGACCTATATAATACTCTAGAAAAATCATTATCAGATAAAAAAATTAATAAATTAAAAGCTCAGACAGATCATCATAGACTATCATTAGAGCTAAATCAGAGCAATAAAGATCTTGGTGAATATGAGAATATGATTTTAAAATATAGAGAGCAAGAGGCCGCTATAGAATCAAATAAAGAGATAAGTGCACAATTAAAAGAGTTAAAAAATAAAATAAATATCATAAAAAATGAACTCAATATCATAAATAATGAAATAGCTCAGTGTAATACCGATCTTCAATTAGCGCAAAAAGAAAAAATAATAACTGAGCAGAGTATTGAAAAATTAAAGACTTTAGAAAATGAATTTAAGTATTATAATTACTACTTAATGGCAGTAAGCAGAGATGGTTTACCGTATAATTTAATTAGTTCTGTAATACCAAAAATACAAGATGATATTAATAATATACTATCTCAAATAGTTGATTTTCATATAATGATTCAATCTGATGGTAAAAATATAAATACATATATAGTCTATGAAGATAGTAAAATATGGCCTATAGAATTGAGTTCTGGAATGGAAAAATTTATATCTTCACTTGCAATAAGATCTTCTTTGATCAATATAACATCATTGCCTAGACCTAATTTTTTAGCAATAGATGAAGGATTTGGTGCATTAGATCATAGTAATATGAATAATATATCTATACTTTTAAATTATCTTAAAACTCAATTTAAGTTTATTATTATGATTTCTCATATTGATACAATAAGAGATGTTGTAGATTCTCATATTGAAATAGTAAAAAATAAAGAAGGTGTGTCTAGCGTTAGATTTCAATAATGATATTTATAAGCATGGAATTACAGAAAAAAGCACAAATATTAGTAGATTTTATAAATTTTTGTAAAAAGGCTCTAGAAATTGAAAAGTTGCCAAAGATCAAATTTATATCTGATAAAAATTGGGTCTTAGGAAAAAGAACTTTTGGAGAATATTCAAATCAAACCAGATCTCTTGTAGTCTATATTAAAAATAGAAATCTTGCTGATATATGTAGGACACTATCCCATGAGCTTGCTCATCATAGACAAAATGAATTAGGACTATTACAACCAGATTCAGGAGAGACTGGAAGCCCTATTGAAAATGACGCACACGATATAGCTGGTGTAATTTTAAGAAATTATGGAGAAATTCAACCATTGATATATGAATCAAAAAAATAAAGTTATATAATATGAAAAAAGAAACGGTTTTAAATAAAGAGTTTTCAAAAAAAGATATATCCAGATTAAGAAATCTATTAAAGGGTAAAACTGGAGACAAGACCCAGATACAGTCAGGATATGAAAAGAAGACTGAAGACCATTCAGAAGGAGACATTTGGGAAGAGAATGGAAAAACTTGGACAATAAAAAAAGGAATAAAGCAGACAATCACAAAATTAGATTCTATAAAGAAATTAATTGCTCTTCCTATAAAATGTCCAAATTGTAATACTCCATTTAAATCACATGGTATAAATAAAAAAATGTACTTTATACATGGAAAATGTTTTGATTGTGTTATAGAGATGGAGGCTGAAATTAAAAGATCTGGAAAGTGGGAAGAGTATGAAAGAGGTATTTTAAATTCAAATAAAAATTCAAGTTTAGAGGAGGTAGAAAACGCCCTTGAAGAATGGTATAATGCTCAAGATGAGTCTTTTGTTTCAGAAAATGGAGAAATTGAAAGTTGGAAAGGTGGAGATAAATCCAAAGTATATGAGCAGATAAAGAAAAATTTACAAGCTGCAAAAGAAGTGAGAATATAATATATTTATAGTAAATGAAAGATTTTTTTAATTTATTAAAAGAGTGGTCTATAGAAGGGCATAACGCCTCAGACTTATTAGAAGAAAAGTATATTAAATTAAATGAATTAAAAATAGATGAATTTTCTACATATGATTATCGTAAATCAGAGTATTCTAGTGGAAAATTTTTAGGAGATCACGTAGCATGGGAGTTTGAGGATAGATGCGGCAATATTATTATAGCAGTGTATATTATAGGAGTTGAGGAGTTTAAAAGTGGATATAAAGTAAATGAAGACGCACCAATAGTTTTTAATCCTAAATTATTAAAAGATCCCACAGTTATAAAATCTTGCCCAGATGATAGGAAAATAAATACTATTTATAAAATATTAATTAATGAAATAATACCAAAATATTTATTAAATAAAAAATCAAATAAATTAGAATTTAATCCAGTATCAAAATCAAGAGAAAGAATTGCGGATATGATAATGAATAAAATTATTAAAATTTATCCAGAATTAAAAAAGAAAAATAATTATTTAATATACATATAATGCCAAGTCAATCAAAATCACAACAACATTTAATGGGCATGGTTCATGCTGTGCAAACAGGAAAAATGAAATCTCCATCAAAAAAAATATCTAAACTAGCTAAATCAATGACAAAGAAATCAGCAAAAGAGTTTGCTTCTACTAAAACTAAAGGACTTCCTACTAAAAAGAAAGTAGTAAAAGAAAATTATGATAATGCAATAGGCGCTATTCATACAGTACTTAAGCCATATCCTGGATGTACTCCTGATAGTATGGTTAAACAAATTGATCCAGTAATGGGCGCTCAACATCATGGTATTGATCATCAGACTATACATGGTGTATATCCAACTCAAGATGAGGCTAAAAAAGTAGCAGAAGATATTCATAAACAATATGAAGGTGATATGAAAAAGCTAGAAGAGAAGAAAGATAGTGTAGCTAAAAAATTAACTACTACAATTGATAAACTTGAAAAGAAGCGCAAAGATCATATGAAGCTTGCAAAAGAGAATCCAGATCATGCAAGTGAACATAAGCAGCATATATCTCAAATACAAAGTCAAATAGAAGACTTGATGGATAAACTTGAAAAAGTTTCAAAGTCTAAGAAAGAAGATGAAAATGAAGAAGATGAAGACGGAAAAAAGAAAGTGAATGAGAATGCTGAAGTCTCTAAATATAAAATAGGAGATATAGTTATTCCAAATAAAGGACCACATAAAGGTCAAAAACATAAAGTAATACATGCGGGTGTAGGTGGTAAATATAATATAAAACCAATACCTCGTTTTCCTGGAGATAAAAATCAATACGGGCAAGGTGCAGTAAGTGCAAGTGAAGAAGATTTAAGCGCGCATATGGATGAAGCATCTATTAATTTATCTGCTGAGCAAAAAATGGTTGAATCATTTGTAAAAAGAATTGCAAAAGAATTTGGATATTCTTCTAAAGATGCTGCTAAATTTATAGTAGATACAATTAAAAAATTAGATTTAAAATAAAAAATATGAATCCATTTATATCAAAATTCGTATCAACTCTTTTAGCTTCAAGAACACAAGCTCATATATTTCATTGGCAAGCTCAAGGAGATTCTTCTTTTGCTGAACATAAAGCTCTTAATGAATACTATGATGAGATAGTTGATCTAGTAGATGAGTGGGTAGAAGCATATCAAGGCAAATATGGAATTATTACTGGATATGATGGTCCAGCAATTTTTAGAGAAGATAATGATCCTATAGTTTATTTTATGGCTCTATCTAAATATGTAGATACTATTAGAACTAGACTTCCACAAGACACATATCTTCAGAATCTAATTGATGAGATCTACCAGCTGATAGAGACAACCCTTTATAAACTACAATATTTACACTAATATGTGCTGTGATAGAAGCAAGATAACTTTAGATGAATCTGTAAACAAGCTCCTTATATCTGAGGGGCTTGCTTATCATTTGGACAATTCACTTGATTTAAATGAAAATATTTATCGTCCTCAATCAGCAAACTTTGTGGCTCTTTTCACAGAAGCGCGTCAGTTGCTAAATAGGGGACTTTTATCATTAGGCGATGAAGATACATGGTACCTGACAGAAACTGATCTAGGATTAACCGGAAACTACAATGGCATATCAGTTCCGCTAGACTACCCAATGACAATTGATTTTTTACTAGAGGTTAAAGCAAAGTCTAAACCAAAAAAGCATGTAGAGCTCAATAAACCACATAGAGGAGGCAGCAAGAAGTTTTATGTATTTGTCAGAAATCCCAAGACAGGAAAGATAAAGAAGGTTAGTTTTGGAGATACTACTGGGCTTAAGGCTAAAATTAATAATCCAGCAGCCAGAAAGAGCTTTGCAGCAAGACATAAATGCGCACAGAAAAAAGATAAAACTCAAGCTGGCTGGTGGTCGTGCAGATTGCCACGATTTGCAAAACTTTTAGGATTAAAAAGTAATTTTTCAGGATTTTGGTAATATGAGACCATATAAAGATGTTTTAGAAAATGAAGTTTTGATCAGAGAATTTGATGAGAATATTGATCCTATAGAATTACAGTGGCACAGAGATAAAGAAGACAGAATAATAGAATCTATAGACAGCGCAGATTGGAAATTTCAATTAGATAATAATTTACCAATTGAAATAAAAGGTCAAATATTTATACCCAGAGGAGTTTGGCATAGAGTAATAAAGGGGAGAGGGTTACTAAAAATAAAAATATTAAAATTATAATATGATAAAATTAATAGACATATTAAAAGAAGTCAATAAACCTGGACTTTGGGCAAATATTCAAGCTAAACATAAACGAGGAGAGAAACCTGCTCGTAAAGGTAGTGTAGCTTTTAAAAATGCAGTCGCTGCGGCTAAAAAAATAAACTCAACTGTAGAAGAATCACTTAGTCCTAAAATATATCAAATAAATGGTACACTTATGGCAGATACTACTCAAAGATCTCTTGCAGATATTCTCTCTGATATAAGAGCTATCACAGGTATTACTGTAGTACGTGTTACAAATAATCGGCAGCCATCTGCAGAAAAACTTAAAAAATATATTGTAGATATTAGTGTAAAAGTAGATCCAGCACCATTTGATAAATTTGATAAAACTATAATCGATGGTATAATCGAAAAAATAAAAAAAATCCCAGCAATACGCCGAGCAGATTTTATTGATAAAATAAAATTAGTAAAGTCATAAAAATTTAAAATATGTTTTCAAGTGATAATATGATAATAATGATTTCTGGTATAGTTATGGGGCTTGGCTTCATAATAGGATCAGCAGTCTATGTTAATAAATTATTTATACATCAAACTAGAGACGTATTAGTTAGGTTTATATTAATGATATTTGCATCTTTAGTTGCCTTATTTATAGTAGATAAAGTAATTGCATTTAAGATTAAATTATTGACTGATGAAATGAGTAATCAGTTATTTGATATGATTAAGACATTAACTCTAATGATATTCTCATATTATTTTGGAACACAAAAAACTAATAGTGATAAACCCATTGAAAATTAAGATATGGATATTCAAAAATTAAAAGGACATATTTCTGATAATGTTATAGAGCAATTACCAGATACAATAGCTAAATTTGGATTAGATACGCCATTAAAATTAGCTCATTTTTTAGCGCAAGTAATGCACGAATCTGGAAATTTTAAATCAATTATTGAGAATCTAAATTATGGAGCTAAAGGATTAAGATCTATATTTAGCAAGTATTTTCCTACTGATGATAAAGCCAATTTATATGAACGTAAACCTGAAAAAATAGCTAATTTAATATATGCTAATAGAATGGGCAATGGTTCAGAAATATCTGGAGAGGGGTATAAATTTAGAGGTAGAGGATATATTCAACTTACCGGAAAAGATAATTACGCCCTATTTTCAAAAGCAATAGGAGAAGATTGTGTAGCAAACCCAGATCTAGTTTCTACTAAATATCCACTAGCTTCAGCAGCGTGGTTTTTTCAAAGATGTCTATCAAAGTGTACAGATGCATCAGTAGAAGCAGTAACAGCAGTAACAAAATGTGTAAATGGGGGTCATATTGGGATAGAAGAAAGAATTAAAAACTTTAATATTATTTATAATTCTATAAAATAAAAAATAATAAAACTTATTGATTTATTATTTGAAATAAAAACAAGTATGCCATTATTTAATGATATACAAAAAGAACTTGATCATAGAGGATATAGAGGTGGCAGAAAAATAAGTCGTGGAGAGCATCTTAGATATATAATACCTGAATCCGATAAACCAGATGAGGTAATAAAGAATATTATGGAGTCTTTAGGAGTAAAAGAAAAAAACTATAGTCTAAATAAAATAGACAGAAAAGACTACTCTGCAGGTTCAAAATCATCTATATATGAAACCTATAAAATAAAAATAAATAATGATATTGGGGATTATAAAACAGGTCAAGAGGTTTATATAGTAGTATCAAAAGCTGAAAATTTAAGAGGTGCAAAAGGAGAACAGGCTGGACTTGAATCTTTTTTAGCAGATCTTGATAAATTTGGAGGATCAGTTGATATAGAATTAGAAGATGGAAAAGTATATAAAAATATAATTGGAGGAAGAAGAGATTATACTAATAAAAAAGCAGATTATGTATTATTTTCTGATAGTGGAGATGAAATATTTGTATCTCATAAAGGAGGAACAAAATATCAGCAATATAGTGGAATAAACTATTTTATAAAAAATTCAAATCAGGAAGTAGAAAATTTTGTAAAAGATGTTAAAGCAGTTATTAAATCTAAAAAAGAGTTAGATGAAAAAAAAGAATATGACTATATTATAAATCCACGTGATTCTTTTTATAGAAATATTAAAAGTAATGAATTAAAAGAGCAGTCAGTATTTGGAGTTGGAGAGAGCTTTGGATTAAATAAAGTGCAAATATTAGTTATAGGTAATTTAGGAATAAAAAAATCAGGGTCTGTATATAAATTAATAGGAACACATGGAATTTATGAATATGGAAATGTTCCTACTGGTGAATATAATCCAATAATGGCTGTATCATATAGGTATGGACATAATCAGGCTGGAATAGAAAATGCCAGATTTGGAATATATCCAGAAAAATTATTTAATCATTCTAAAGAGATATAAATGATAAGTTTAATAAAAATATTACAAGAGGAAAATAAAGGTCCTATAGATCTTCCTTCAAATCATGAACCTTTTATGTATAGTGAACATGGTTTTAGCTGTGCAAAATGTAAATATTATCATTTTACTAATGATCAGCATATTTGTGGAAATCAATATTTTCAGTCTTGGAATGGGAGTGGAGTTATGGATATAGAAGATCCAAATAAGTGGTGTAGTGACTGGTTTTCTGTAAAAGAATAAAAAATAATTAATATTTATAAAAAAATAAAAATATGATAAAATTATCACAATTTATAAAAGAATTTACTGGAAATTCAAAAGAGACTCCTAGAATATCATATGGTAATGAAAGCAGAGATTCATATACAATCCCATCTTTACAAAATCAAGATATGAATTCAATAAAATCAATTTATCCAATTGAAGATATGACATGTTTAGAATGTGATGGTCAAATAGAACCTAATGGTTATTGTTCAGATTGTGGTAAAGAATCTCATGAAAATGATGTATGGGGTCAACCAGACTCTGGACATCAGGCTACTATGGCAAGAGCAGAAATCAAAGATATGATTAAAAATGCAAGTCAATTATATAATTTAATACAACCAGGAACTGAACTTCCAGGATGGGTTGCAGCATATATAACATTAGCAAGCGATTATATTCATAGCGTAAATGAGTATGCACAAGAGAGATCATCACATTAGTCAAATATTAAATATAAATATGAAAAAAATAATATTATTAGTTATAGTAAGTATATTATCTATACTCATTTGCTATGGTCAAGACACAGTAACATTATATCATACTGGATATACTACTACATATTCAAAAAGTCTACATTATCCAGTATTAGTACAATGGTGGGAGACTAAAGCTAGAGTTGAATGTTCTACTCCACTTCCTAGACAAGATGCATTTGCACCAGATCCACTTCTATATGAAGAGACTAATTTAGCAAAAGATTATGTGGGTTCTGGTACTGATCGTGGACATATGTGTCCTGCAGCAGATAATGAATGTGGAGATAAAAAACTTTTACAAGAGTGTTTTTATTTTTCTAATATGGCTCCACAATATCACTCTCTTAATGCTGGAGATTGGAAATCATTAGAAACTCAAACTAGAAAATTAGCTCTTAAATATGACTCTATATATGTATGGTGTGGATCAGTAGGATGTGCTAAAAAAATAAAATCTTTAACTATTCCTATGGTATGTTGGAAAGTTATTTATATTAAAAAGACTGGTGAATTTAAGTCTTATATATTTAAAAATTCAACAGATCATCCATTAGGATTAGATCATTGGCAAACTGATCTTGAAGAGATTGAAAAATTAACAGGATTTAAATTTGAAAAAAAGTGATAAAATTAGCAAATATACTAAAAGAAAGTATAGTAAAATATAAAGTTATATTTAGAGATTATGGAGATGAAGAATATCCAGTAAATAAAATTTTTGATTCAGAAGATGAAGCTGAGAATTGGGCGGAATCAAATAAATGGGAAGAACATGGCATAGAAGAGTATGATCCTAAAATTAATGATTATGTTTTTAAAACAAGAGTCATGTATTATAATCCAGAAAATAAAGAAAATTATTTTGGATATCATATAGAACCTATATCTAGAGTAAATGAATCATTAAATGAATCTATAATGAAATCTCATTATGAAAAAATATCAAGTAAAATAGATCATATAATGAAAAAATTAAAGGATAGAGGATATGTCAAGTAGACTTTTAGAAGGAAATAAAGATATAGATAATCTTATAAAAACTCTAGATTCTATAATAGTAAAATTAAGAATTTCTGGAAAACTAGATAAAGATATTATTGAAGATCTAAAAGATTTTTATGATATTGAGATAGATGATTATATAAAAGATTATTATCTTAAAGGAAAAGAAATAAGTTCAGATTATGAAAATTATATTTCTGATAAAATACTAGATCTTATAATAACATTAAAACAAATAAAAAAATAATGATAAAATTAGCAGACATACTAAAAATAATAATAAAAGAAGTTCATGAAGATCATTCAAATCCAGAATTTGATGCTGATCCAATGGGATATATTCTTAAAAAGTATAAAAGATTAAATCAAAATCTTATTACACTTATGGGGGATAATTTTAAAGAATATCTTTCTGGAGTATTTATTATGTCTGAAAAACCTACTACATTTAAAGTACTTCTTAAAAATAGTCAAATATTTTATATGACTTATATGGGCAAAGCCTATGAAGCAACTGTATTAGGAAAGAGATACTATCTTTTAAATATAGCAGAAATACAAAGAGCTACTACTGCAATATCAAGATTACAAAGATTTGGCGCTCCAGCAAAAGCTCAAGGACCAGAATCAGAAATAGGACCTAAATCTGAAATTCCAAAAGAAGAAACTCCAGTAGAAAAACCTGAAACTACATAGAGAACTTTTAAGATAGATTTTATATAATATTTATTTTATATTATTATGATATAAATATACATAAAAAAATATAGTATATTTATTATAAAAGTTTTTATGCCAGAAAATGAAAATAAACAACTTAATATAAAAGATAAAATTAGAGAGGAGTTTGTAAAATGTGCTACAGATCCTGTCTATTTTATGAGAAAATATTATATGATTCAACACCCTCAAAGAGGGAGGCAGTTATTTGATTTATATCCATTTCAAGAGGCAGTATTAAAATTATTTTCAGGGGATAAAAATGTTATTATAAATAAATCAAGGCAGCTAGGTATATCTACTTTAGCATCAGCATATAGTCTGTGGTTGATGTTATTCCATAAAGATAAAAACGTCTTAGTTATTGCAACAAAGCAAGAGACGGCTAAGAATATGGTTACTAAAGTAAGATTTGCATATGATAATCTACCTACTTGGCTTAAGATTGGATCTACTGAGGATAATAGACTTAGTTTAAGACTTACAAATGGCAGTCAAATTAAAGCAGTATCTGGAGCTAGTGATTCAGCACGTTCTGAAGCTGTATCATTACTTATAATGGATGAGGCTGCATTTATCGATAATGCAGAAGAACTTTTTGGCTCAGCTCAACAAACATTAGCAACTGGCGGTAAGTGTATAGCATTGTCAACTCCTAATGGTGTTGGTAATTGGTTTCATAAATCCTATATAAAAGCTCAGAAGAAAGAAAATAGTTTTGTGCCTGTATCACTTCCATGGACAGTACATCCTGAAAGAACTCAAATTTGGAGAGATAAACAAGATCAAGATCTTGGAATAAGAATGGCGGCACAAGAGTGTTTTAGTGCAAATACTAGAATTTTTACATCAGTAGGATTAAAAGAGATAAAAGATATAAAAATTGATGATTTAGTATTAACTCACACCGGAAATTTTAAAAGAGTAAAAAGATTATATAAAAAAGAAAGTAATGATTTATACAAAATAAAAACCAGTAAAAATTCTAAATGTGTTTATGTTACAAAAGATCACCCATTTTTATCTAATGAAAATAGTAATAAATATGATGCTATTTCTAAGATAGATGAAGTATATACTATACCAAAAAACATAAATTTAAAAAGAGAAATAGATACTATAGATATTTATGAATTATTTAATCCTTTACATTTTAAAAAAATATGCGCTGGTTCTACTTTTTATATAAATGACAGAAAACATAAAATAAAGCATAATTGTAATATAGAATTAGGTTATGAATTAGGAAAGATAATAGGATTATATTTAGCTAAAGGATCTAAGACTAGATTAAGAGTAACATATGCATTTAATTATTCTACAGAATTAAATACATGGGTGCAAGATTTACAAAAATATATAGAACTTGTATTTGGAGTAAGCTCCTTTAATATAAGAAGACAAGATAATACGGGTCAGATTTCTATATGCTCAGAAATAATTTCTCAAGTAATTTCTATGTTTGTAGAAGGCGATAGTTCTATAAATAAAAAATTATCTAATTTTTACTATAATAATAATAATATAGAATTATCTAAAGGTGTATTAGAAGGATATTTACTAGGGGATGGATGTTTAAAATTAGATTATAATAAGCAATATATAACAACATCTGAAGATCTGTATTATGATATTTATTATTTATCTAATTTATTGGGGGCTAATAATATAAGTATTAAATATCCAAAAAATTTAGATCCTTATATATCTGAAATATTAGGAAGAATGTGTATATGTCATCCTAAATTTAATGGATCTTTTTTAAAAACAAAAAATGAAGAGTTATCTAGCATATATTTAGGTGGAGATAGAAAAGCAAAATTAATAAAAGAAGACTTAGAGGGTGAATATGAATGTTATGTTTATAATATAGAAGTTGAAGAAGATCATACATATGTAACAGAACATGGTATAGTTCATAATTGCGATTGCGATTTCTCAAGTTCTGGTGCTACAGTAATAATTCCAGAAATACTTTCATGGTATGAAGAGAATATAGTATTAGAACCTTTAGAAAGAAGAGGGTTAGATAAATCATTATGGATTTGGGAATATCCAGCTCCTACAAAAACATATCTACTTTCAGCAGACGTTGCTAGAGGTGATGGCGCAGACTACTCAGCATTTCATGTAATTGATGTAGATACATTAACTCAAGTAGCAGAATTTCAATCTCAGTGTGATACACGAGAATATGCAAATATAATATTAGCAACAGCTGCAGAATATAATAATGCTCTAGTTGCAGTAGAAAATGCAAATATTGGTTGGGATGTTCTTCAATCTATTTTAGAAAGGGGGTATACAAATTTACATTATAGCCATAAAGCAGATTTTAGTCTAGATCAGGACAAGCAAATGAATAGATTTGATAATACTAGTACTCTAGTTCCTGGATTTACAATGACTACAAAATCAAGACCTATTATTATTGAAAGAATGAGAGATTTTATAGAGACAAAGCAGGTCAATATAAGATCAGTGAGGCTTTTAGAAGAATTGAGAGTTTTTATATGGAAAAATAGCAAACCTCAAGCGCTAAGTGGATATAATGATGATTTAGTAATGTCTTTTGCAATAGGCATGTATATGAGAGACTCATCTATAAGATTTAGAAAAACTGCAGAGAGCTTAACTTATGCTAGTCTTGACTCTATGACTAAATCAGGAAATTCAAATTTAATATATAATTCAATAAATAATTCAAATACAAATCCTTGGAAAATGGATATTCCTCATATGGGAGGTACTCATTCAGAGGATATTTCATGGTTAATATAAAAATATAAAATGGCAAATAATCAACAAAATCTATTTTCAGCATTAAGAAGACTATTTAGTACTGATGTAATAATCCGTAATGATGGCGGTAATATGCTAAGTGTTATGGATCCAGATAATATCCAATCAAATGGCGTTATCCAGACAAATAGTCTTATAGATAGATTTCACAAAGTCTATACTACATCTACTGCGTATGGCGTAAATCTAAATTTGGCCCAAAATTATCAATCTGCAAGAGTTCAGATATATGCTGATTATGATGCTATGGACACAGATGCAATTATAGCTTCAGCACTCGATATAATAGCCGATGAATGCACACTTAAAAATGAACAAGGTCAAGTACTTACTATAAGATCTTCAGATGAGACTATACAAAAATTACTTGAAAATTTATTTTATTCTGTCTTAAATATAGAATTTAATCTCTGGTCTTGGATAAGAAATATGTGTAAATATGGAGATTTTTATCTTAAAATGGAAATTTCTGAAAAATATGGAGTATATAATGTAATTCCATTTTCTGCATATAATATAGTACGTCAAGAGGGGTATAATCCACATAATCCAAATGAGGTCCGTTTTAAATTTGACCCTAATGCAGCACTATCGGCTACTTCTGGATATACATCAGCATTTAATAATCAAGATCCAGGTGTGTGGTTTGATAACTATGAAATGGCGCATTTTAGGCTAATTGGAGACGTTAATTATTTACCCTATGGTAGATCATATCTAGAGCCTGCAAGAAAGCTATTTAAGCAATATACGCTTATTGAAGATGCAATGTTAATACATCGTATTACTAGAGCCCCAGAACGCAGAATATTTTATGTAAATGTGGGCGCAATTCCACCAAATGAAGTTGAAAATTATGTTCAAAAAATGATCAATAAGATGAAAAAAACGCCTCTTATAGATCCTAATACTGGACAATATAATCTTAAATATAATCAGCAAAATCTACTAGAAGACTTCTTTATTCCAGTACGAGGCAATGATTCTACAACAAGAATAGACACCGCAAAAGGACTTGAATATAATGGAATAGATGATGTAGCATATTTTAGAGAGAAGTTATTTGCTGCTTTGAAAATTCCTAAAGCTTTTATGGGATATGAAAAAGATCTCACAGGTAAAGCAACTCTTGCTGCAGAAGATATTAGATTTGCACGTACTATAGAAAGAATTCAAAGAATTATTGCATCAGAGCTAAAAAAGATTGCGCTTGTACATCTTTATGCAAATGGGTACACAGATGATTCTATGGCTAATTTTAGCTTATCACTTACAAACCCATCAATTATATATGATCAAGAAAGAATAGCTTTATTTAAAGAGAAAATTGATCTTGCTAATCAATCTATAGAAGGCAATATATTACCAAGAGAATATGTATGGGAAAATATATTCCATATGTCACCTGATAGTTTTGGTGAACTTGAGGATATGATAGTAGAAGATCAAAAACGTAAATTCAGATATGATCAAATAACTACAGAAGGTAATGATCCACTAGAATCTGGACAGGCTTATGGAACTCCACATCAAATTGCCGGTCTTTATGGAGGACAAAAAGTTTTAAATGTGCCTACTGGATATAATGAAACAAATCCAAATGAGCCTGTAAAATTACCAGGTCGACCTAGAAAATATAAATCTACATTTGGTACAGATAGTAGTGCTTTTGGCAGAGATGGTATTGGAAGATATGGTATGAAATCTAATGCAGAGACTGGAGAAGACTCATTAAAACCTAAATATAAAGGCGGACCAATGAGTTTTGAAAGTACTATGGCTGTATATCTAAAGAATAAAGAGAGTTTGGAAAAGATGTTTCCAGGAAAAAAAGTTTCTCTTTTTGAAGAAAAATCAGAAGAATCTTCGCTCTTAGATGAAAGAAATATAAAAGAAGACTAAATTAGCAGATAAATTGATATATTTATAAACAGAATTAATTGAATTCATGATAAAAATAAAGCATTCAAAATATCGCAACTCTGGGGTATTATTTGAACTTCTTGTAAGACAGACTACTTCAGATCTAATAGCAAATAGAGAGTCTAAAGCTGTAAAGATATTGAAAAAATATTTTACTAATACTGAACTTGGTAGAGAGTACGCTATGTATAATACTCTTACTACAAGTCCTAAACTTTCAGAATCAAAAGCTGAAATGTTAATTTCTACAGTATTAGAGCAGCATAAAAAGCTAAATAAAGAGTCTTTACAAAAAATGAAATATAATCTTATTAGAGAAATTAAAGCTAATTATGATTTAGATGAATTTTTTAAAGCGAAAATAGATAATTATAAAACATATGCTGCAATATATAATACTTTTGAATCTGAAAATGTAAATGAAACAGATTCTAAGCATATCTTTTTAAATAAAGTAGTAATATTAGAGCATATTACAAAGACAAATTTAAATCAACTACCAGCTTCAAAAAGTATAGTAGAAGATTTAATGAAAGAGGATAAAGAGATTAGAATTCTTACTTATAAAATACTAGTAGAAAAGTTTAATGATAAGTATGATAATTTATCAGAAAGACAAAAGCAAGTATTAAATAAATATATTACAAGTATATCAGATACTACAAAATTAAAAAAATATCTTAATGAGGAGATGTCTGCAATAAAAGCAGATATTGAAATATTAATGAAAAAAATACCAGATCAAGTTATAAAAATAAAATTAGAAGAAATTTCTAAATTTATAAAACCTATAAAGCAGACTAGTAGAGTAAAAGATGAAACATTATCTGGAATATTGCAATATATAGATTTAATAGAAGAACTCAAAAAAACAATATAAAATATGGATATACATTCAATGATGAGTCATCTTCTAGAAGAAGAAAAAAGTCTAACAGATGTTAAAAATGAAATTGGGAATATTTCAAATTCAATAGCACAGGCAATACAATCTGGAAAATTAAATATTAAAGATCTGCAAGATTTTCTTTCTAAGCATAATATAACTTTAGATGAAATGTCTGCAACAAGTGGTGGAGCAACTGCTGGTAGTGGTGCTACATTTACTCCTGGACCTGGAATGGCCTATGCTGCACCAATAGGGAAAAAAATAAAAAAAGAGGCGCAGAATCATAGATCTCCAGAAAAAGATAATATATACACTTCACAAGAATCAGGAAAGTTTAAATCTGACTCTGATCGTATATTTGCAAAATTAAAATCTGCTAAAATACACGATGGCTCTGAAGTTAAAGTAGGAGATAAGGTAAAATATGGATATGATGAGGTTACAATAACTAGAATAATGAAAGACGGAAGTCGAGTAAGAATTGCAGGTAAAACTAAAGATGGAAAAATTGTAACAGGGTACTCAACACAATATAGACCAATAAAAGAGACTAAAGACAAAGAACCAAAACTTGCAGCAGGAGAGCGTAAGCATATATATGATGTAGATAAATTTGGTTTCACTCCAGCACCTTCAATTCCAAATAGACCATCAAAAGGTGGATTTCAGTATAAATCACTTTGGGATGAATCAGATCAATTGCAAGAAAGTTACTCAAGATTTAAAAAGGCAGTAAAAGAGCGTAATAATGCCGAGCAATATCATACTGGAGTAGGTATAGTAAGAAAAGAATTAGGTAAAATATCTAGAATGATGGAGTATTTAACTCAATTAAAAGAAGAACTTAATTCTAGAAGTGATCTTAAAGAAATGACTCACACCAGAAAGACAATGGATAAAATCACAGAAATGATTAAATCTATTTATGCAAAGCATAAAAAATTAAAATAATCTCTATATTTATAAAAAAATATAAAACATGACAGTAGCAAATTTATTTGCAAAACACAGAGCTGGAGAAATATCAAAAGATAAATTTCTTATAGAAGTTCGCAAAGATCAGAATCTGCCTTGGATATCAAATTTAACTTCATATGATGATGCTATCAAAATATTGAAGCAAAAAGGCGTGATTAAAGAGTCATTTCTTGGATTTGGTAAAAAGAAAGATTCATATGAAGGTCCTAATATAGATGGTCTAGCGAAATCAGTAATAATTATTGCACGAGATAGGTATAAAAAAACTATTTCACATGATAAAGCTGTAAATCTTATAAAAAAATATGCTGGAGAAATAGAATCATTAAAAGGATATTCAAATAAAGGATATAAGCCTAGTGATGATACAGTAGCAGCTCAAATAATTAAGAAGGCACACGAAAAGGGAGAAATTTTAGATGAGAGTAAAAAAATGAGTGAATCTGTTAGTCAATATACTATAAAAAAAGCCGCAAAAGATAATGATCTAGATTCAGCTATATCTGACATACAATACGAACTTGGAGTTGGATCGCCTAAATATGCAAATCACTACTTTAATAGAATCCCAGATATAGACTCGAATTGGAAGCATATGACTATACCAGAAAGAGTCGAGTTACTTACTGATTTTGCAAAAGCACAAGCTAAGAATTTAGATGAAGCCAGAGACCATGACTATGAGCCTATATACAGAAGAGAGCCAGTAGATGCAGTAGATGATCAAGATGACTTTGATTCTACAGATTATTTAGAATTCACAGATGGAAATACTACAGTTTCTTTATATAAAGATGGAAGTCATTGGATAGAAGGGGATATAGTAAAAGGAAAAAAACCATATGGTTGGGGAGGTAAAACGTATATGAGTTATCTTACTCCAAAAGATATTGCAGGATATTTAAGCCAAGATTATGGTGGAAAGTGGAGTTCATATGAAGGATTAGAAGAAAGCAAATCTCCAAAGAAAATCATAAAAGAATCTCAAGAAGAGCTATATCTTTCTATTGATAGAATGAATCCTATACTCGTTTATAAAGCAGTAAATACAGAACTTGCAAAACTTCCAGAAATTTCAAAAGAGATTTATCAAAAAACTCTTGAGAAAGTAGTCAATAGACTTAAAAAAGATCCTACTGCATATGATGATATTATAATATCAAATGCAAAACAGATGCGCAAAGAAGATGAAAAACGTAAGATGGTGCCAGTAAAGAGTGAGCTTAAAGATCCACACCATCAAATGAAATCACCTAAAGGTCTAGAAAAAGTTAAATCTAATACAAAAGAGACTAAGACTGAGAATAAAAAGGGCAAACCAAAAGGTGTAAAAGAAATGTCATCTCATGCTAAAGGTCATAAAGGCATGAAACAAATGAAGCAGCCTGAGAAAAAACATAAAGTAATGGAGTCTATCATAGAGAGTCTTTTAGAAAAAAAAATAAATGAAGACACTCATTGGAGATATGGAATTAATCAAGGCGTAGAGACTCCTGATGGACATGGTATTATAAAAAATATAATGGGGGGCACTTTAACTGTAGAACTTGAAAATGGAGATACTCATGATTATCAACTAAATGTAATAAATCATATTGCTGATAAAGGACAAAAGTCTATAAATCATATTTCTCCAGTATCAAAGAAAGAAGAAAATAAAACTTCAAATTCAGATGAGAAAAAAGACGCTATTATAAAAAAAGTAGTGGAGTTTCTTAAGAAGAAAAAAAAGAAGGTGGAAGAGGACACTTTAATACCTACATCTTCAAATAAACAAGCGCTTAAACAAAAAATAGCAAGTAATTCTCGACTGAATCAAAATCAAAAGAATTCAGCTAATACTGCAATAGACAAAGGCGATATAGTAAATATATAATAAATGAACAAACAGCTTCTTATAGACTATTCATTATTTAAACCAATTGGCATGCTTAAAGAGGGTATGCGTAATGGTGGTGCTATGATAGTAGTAGGTAAATTATCTTCAGCAGATATACCCAATGCAAATAAAAGAATATATCCTTTTGAGATATTAAAAGAACAGGCTAAAAGATATGCAGAAGGTCCAATTAAAGAGAATAGATCATTTGGAGAATTAGACCATCCAGATACTACTATAATAAACTTAAAAAATGTAAGTCATATTATATTAGAAATATGGTGGGAAGGTAAAGATCTTTATGGCAGAGTAGAAATATTAGACACACCTTCTGGAGAAATACTAATGAAATTATTTAATAGAAATTTAAGCGTTGGTATTTCTTCAAGAGCATTAGGATCTGTAACTCAAATAGGAGAAGGTCTTATGCAAGTAGAAGATGATTTAGATCTTATATGTTGGGATTTTGTAAGCACGCCTAGTAATTTTGGCAGTTATATGAAACCTGAATTACAAACTGGTTTAAGAGAATCAGTACAATATTCAGTAAAAGAAGATAAATACAGTAGAGCTCATAGTCTTATAAGAGATATAATATGTGTGCAAAGCGGCGTTTGTTGCATAAAATAAATAAAAAATAAAAATATTTTAAAAAAATGTGCTATTTTTGCGCATTTTTTTTTGTTTTCGCCAAAAGTGTGATATTTATGATCAGATGTGTTATTTCTAATATGACACTAATAATCAATTTCCGTATATTGCTCCACATCCTACCAATGAGCAATTAGAAAAATACCAAAAAAAACTTTAAAAGAGTATGGAAAGTATTTACACACAAGCAATTGCTGATGCTAAAGCCGTAAGAGAAAGTGCTATAGCAAATGCAAAAGCAACAATTCATGAGGCTTTTGAGCCAAAAATTAAGGCTATGCTTCGTAAGTCTATCGTAGAATCTGAAATGGATGAAATGGACGAAGCAGAGCACATTGTTCACACAAAAAAATCATCTCGTAGTCATGAAGCAGGATATGCTCCAGCTAAAGCTCCTAAAGGTGCAATAGAAGACCTTGAAGAAGAATATGATGAGATGGAAGAAAGTGAAGAAGATGAAATGGACGAAGCAGAGCACATTGTTCACACAAAAAAATCATCTCGTAGTCATGAAGCAGGATATATGCCAGCGCCAGCTCCTAAAGGTGCAATAGAAGACCTTGAAGAAGAAATGGACGAAATGGATGAAATGCATCATGAAGAAGAGATGGATGAAGCTAGTCTAGATGAAATCTTAGATGAACTTAGTTCAATGGACGAAGATGGCGAAGAAGATCAAGAAGAGGACGAATTAGATGAGTCTTATGAAATGGACGAGGCTAAAGAAGAAGATGAGGAGGAAGAAGAAGATGGTCAAGAGCCTGAAGAAGAGACTAAAGTAGTTGATATTACACTTGGTGATCTTGTAGATGCAATTAAATCAGCTATGGCTGGCACACATGCAGAACCAGATGGTGATGAAGCTCCAGAAATGTCAGATGATTCAGAAGTTTCTCTTGATGAAATTCTAGCAGAACTTGAAGAAGAAGGCGAAGAAGAAGAAATGGATGAAGCTAAAAAAACAAAAGTAGCAGGTACTAAAGGCGCAGCAGTAAAGGCATCAGAAAAAGAAACTGACTACAAAATTAAAGCTGAAGAACTTGAAGAAGCTAAGAAAGCAATCAAGAAAATGCAAAAAGAGCTTAATGAAATAAATCTTCTAAATGCAAAACTTCTTTATGTTAATAAGATCTTCAAAACTAAATCTCTTACTGAAAGCCAAAAAGTAAAGGTTTTAAATGCATTTGATAGAGCAACTACAGTAAAAGAAGTTAAGAATGTATATGCAACTCTTAATGAAGCAGTAGCAGCTACTCCAAAAGCACAACTTAAAGAATCATATGGTTTTGCTTCAAAGCCAGCAGGAAATGCTCCAAAAATAAACACAGTTGAATCTGACTCTTTTGTAGCAAGAATGCAAAAATTAGCAGGACTTTAATCAAATTAATTTAAAAACAAAAATAAAAAAACATGAGTTTAGTAAATTCACTACTTACAGAAACCGCTCAGAATTCATATGGTACTCAGATGTCGGTATCTCAAAAGCTCGTTAAGAAATGGGCTAAATCAGGTCTATTGAAAAACCTGAATGAAAATGATCAGCGCACAATGGCGCAAATTCTTGAAAACCAAACCAAGCAACTTGTAGTTGAAACTTCTACATCAAGCGGTAACTCTTCTGCGGGTTCAGGTGCTACTTTCACAGCAGGCGCCGGTGAACAGTGGGCTGGTGTGGCTCTTCCACTGGTACGTAAAATCTTTGGTCAATTAGCATCAAAAGAATTCGTATCTGTGCAGCCAATGAATCTGCCTGCTGGTCTAGTATTCTATCTGGATTTCCAATATGGTACTGCTGGTAACCCTGGCTTTACACAAGGTGGCTCAGTATATGGTACAAAAGATGCTAAGGATTTTGGTAACTCAAATACAGGTGGTCTTTATGGCGCTGGTACTTTTGGGTATTCATTAAACTTATTTAGTGCAAGCTATACAGCCTCTTCAGTATTGACTGGTTCTCAAGTTTCTTGGGCAAACCTTAATTTTGATGCAAACTATTCTGCATCTGTTGCTGCAGGCGCAGTTGCAATTGTAAACTTTGCAAATGCTAGTGCAACATTATTCCCTTATTTAAATCAATACGGTGTTCGTGCTTTTGAAATTACTGGTGCAGTAGCTAGTCTTGCAACTACAGTAAGTCCTACTACAAGTGCAAATCAGTTTACTTCTTACAATAATATTACAGATACATTGTCTTTTGTAATTGTAAGTGGCTCTTCTACTTTCCCTACAGCAACAAATAACCTACTGACTGGTAGCTTAATGACTGTATTTTATAATAAGCAGACTGACTTTAACGCAATAGGTGATTTTGAAGATCGTACAAGTACTCCATCTGTACCAAATGCTTATTCTCCTAGTTCTATTTCAATTCCTGAAGTTAACGTTCAGATGATTAGCCAAACTATCTCTGCTAAGACTCGTAAATTGAAAGCACAATGGACTCCAGAATTTGCAGAAGATCTGAATGCTTACCACTCTGTGGATGCTGAAGCTGAATTGACTGGTCTACTTTCTGAGTATATTACTCTTGAAATTGATCTTGAAGTTCTTGATATGCTGATTCAAAAGGCGCCAACTGTTGACTACTGGTCAGCTAAGATTGGTAATCAGATCAACTCTACTGGTACAGCATTTGTTGCAAATACAAATGGAGTATATTATACTCAGATGACTTGGTTCCAGACTATTGGTATTAAGATGCAGAAGCTTTCTAATATCATCCACCAGAAAACAATGCGTGGCGGTGCAAACTTCCTAGTATGTTCTCCAGCAGTAGCCACTATCCTTGAAACTATTCCAGGATTTGCAGCTGATACTGACGGCGCAGCAGACACAATGAAGTATGCTTTTGGTGTACAGAAGATTGGTGCTCTTAATAGTCGTTATAAGGTTTACAAAAACCCGTACATGACTGAGAACGTAATTCTGATGGGCTTTAGAGGTAATCAATTCCTGGAGTGTGGTGCTGTATATGCCCCATATGTTCCATTGATCATGACTCCTCTAGTATACGATCCTAACACCTTTACTCCAAGAAAAGGTATTATGACTCGTTACGCTATGACAATGGTGAGACCCGAATACTATGCGAACTTGTTCGTATCTGACTTGAATATTGTTTAAGTTTAAGTGTTAAAATAGATAAAAGAAAAACCCAGTTTCTACTGGGTTTTTTTATGTTTATAATAATAATGAGATATTTATATAAAAGAGAGTTTAATTTAATTTCTTAAAATGTAAATATGAGTCAAGATCAGACAGTTTCAGAAAAGAGAAGACCTAAAGGTCCTATAAAATTTCAAATCCAATTAAATGAAGAACAAAAGGCAGCAAAAGAACAAATATTAGCACATGATATAACAGTACTAAAAGGCGCAGCTGGTTCATCTAAAACTTTATTAGCATGTAATGTAGGACTAGATTTACTTTTTAAAAAAGAAGTTGAGAGGATTTACGTAGCACGACCATTTGTATATACTGAAAATGAAAAACTTGGAGCTTTACCTGGTGGAGTATCTGAAAAATTAATAGGGCTTACTACCCCAATTATAGATAATATGTATAATCTCTATAATAAAGAAAAAATTGATAATTTATTAAGAGATGGAATTATAAGTATATTACCACTTGCATTTATGAGAGGTATGACATTAAATAATTCAGTAGTCATATTAGATGAATTTCAAAATGCAAAATTATCTCAAGTTTATACTGCGCTAAGTAGACTAGGTAAAAATTCAAAGATGATAATTACAGGAGATATGTCTCAGTGCGATCTTCCAAATAAAACAGATAGTGGATTTGGATTCTTTAAGACTCTTGAAGATGAAGGCATAGTAAAAATTATTACTTTGAAAACCAATCACCGTCATGATCTAGTAGACAAAATCACAAAAATATATTTAGACTACAGAGTTTAATATATTGATATTTATTATTAAATAATTCTTTAGATGAGTAACCCACAAAACTGGCCAGGTAGTGCATCTTTTTCACCAGGAAGCACGCCTTTTGGACTCTATGATTTAGACCCTACATTTGCAAGTGAATCAGTAAGAGTAGCTGATTATTGCGCAAAGAAATTAGGTTATCCTACAATGGATGTAGAACTTCAAGATACTCAATTTTTTGCTTGTTTTGAGGAGGCAGTATCAACATATGCTCTAGAGATTTATCAATCTAAAATAAAAGATAACTATCTTACATTAGAGGGTTCACCTACAGGATCTAATTTAAATAATACTGTAGTAGTTCCTAATCTAAGTAATATTATCACTATAGCTGATACTTATGGAGCTCCAGCAGGAGTTGGTGGTGATGTTGAATGGTACACTGGCTCTATATCAATATTAAGTGGATCTCAGATATATGATTTACAGGCTATTGGTATATCTAATGGTTGGATTCAACCTGGAGACAGAGTAGTAGTTCAAGAAGTATACTATACTGGTAATCCAGCTATAAATCAATTCTATGATCCATATATAGGAGGATCTATTAATTATCAAGGTGCAACAGAAAATTTTGGTTGGGCTAGCTACTCACCAGGACTAAACTTTACTTTATTTCCTATATATTGGGATATTCAAAGAATTCAAGAAATTGAAATGTCAAATATAGTACGTAGAAGTGCGTATTCTTTTGAGATAATAAATAATAAATTAAAGATATTTCCAAATCCAGAAGTAAATAGTACTCTTTGGATAAGATACTCAAAGAAAAGTGAGATTGGAAATCCTATGATAAATAGTCCTTTTTCAGGAAGTGCTAATCTAGTAGCAAATCCATCTCAAGCACCTTATGGGACTATTACATATTCTCAGATTAATCGCCCAGGTAGACAATGGATTTATGAATATACTTTAGCGCTATCATCTGAATTACTAGGACTTGTGAGAGGTAAGTACACACAAATAGGCAATCCTGGATCAGAAATGAGTCTAAATGGATCTGATCTAATACAAAAAGGACAAACAGCACAAGTGGCACTAAAAGAGAGACTGAGAATAGAATTAGATGATATGACAAGGCAGGCTCAATTAGAAAGAAAAGCAGCAGAGGCTCAATCTATAAATAATACTTTAAATCAAGTACCTCTATTGATATACATAGGATAAAATTTAATATATGCCATTATTTGGATCAGTTAGAGATATAGGAACAATGAAAAGAATTTCCAGAGAGTACATGGAAAATATTATTTCTACGTCTATTGGATATTATAAAATTGTACTTAAAGACACTCCAGTAAATACATATGGAGAATCTTCTACTAAAACTTATATTGGACCAGTTCTTATATATTGTCTTGTGCAAAGATCAGATTTTCAATTTAATCAGACTGAATTTGGTCCAGATAATACTGAAGATATAGAATTTAGATTTTTAAAAGATCATCTTATAGAGGCTAATGTAGTTCCAGAAGTGGGTGATGTAATTATGTATAATGAGCTCTATTATCAAATTGATAATGTAAATGAGAATCAACTTATAATGGGCAGAGATAATGAATATGCTTATAGACCAGGATATGAAAATTATGGATCTTCATATTCAATAATACTAAAAGGACACTATACTAGTCCTGATAGTCTAGGTATAAATATAAATATGATATAATGCCAGGAGGAATACAACAAACAAGACCAAAGAATAGAAGAGAGTTTATGCAAACTCTACAAAATCCCTATGTTCCTGATGCTGGACTTATTGAATCTGTATTTACTGAACCTCAAAAATTAGGACAACCAGAGTTTAATAGAGCATATGAATACTCTTTAAAAAATGATACTGATAAAGTATTTTCTATAGGCATAAAAGATATAGATGATGCTGTAATGTACTATTTTAATAATATATTAAAATTATCAGTAAATCAAAATAATTCAAAAATAACAATACCTATATTATATGGAACTCCTGAAAATTGGAAAAGTGTACAGTCAGACGGGTATTATAGAGATCAAAAAGGAAAATTAATGGCTCCTCTTTTGATGTTTAAAAGAAATTCAATAACTCAAAATAGAAACTTAGGAAATAAACTTGATGGAAATAAATCAAGGAATATTCAATATTTTCAAAAGGCCTATACTCAAAGAAATAATTATAGTAATTTTAATGCGCTAAATTCAAGATCTCCAGAAACAGAATATATAGCAGCTATAATTCCAGATTATGTCACAGTAGAATATGAATGTATAGTGTGGACATATTTTGTAGAACAAATGGATGGAATTATTGAATCTTTAAACTTTGCATCTAGAAGCTACTGGGGCGATCCTAATCGCTTTCTATTTTATAGTGCGATAGAAACATTCAATGATACAATATCTTATGATCTTGGAGACGATAGGCTGGTTAGAAACAGCTTTAATCTTACATTAAATGGATATCTTATTCCAGATACAGATATGAGTAAAATAGCAGGTGCAAGCAGAGCATTTGGATTAACTAAAATTATATTTGGTCTAGAGACAACAAGTGGCACAGAGACAGCAACAAGCAGAGCAGCTGCAGCAGCGGCATCAGGAGTTAAATCTGCGCTAGTTAAAGACTCAATAAATAATGTGTATAATATAACAAATAATAGTGGAGTTGATGTAGCAGTAGTACATTATCTAGCTATAAATACTCAAATAGCGGCCACTGTAATTACTGATAATACTGCACAATTTAATGGAATATTTGCAGTAGCACCTGCTGGGCTACCACCTACTAGTATTGATAATTTTAGTTTTTTTATCAATGGTACTTTTATAGAGAAATCATCTATAGTGTCTTTTACAACAGATGATATTTCCACATCTACACTAGTAGTAGATACAACTACATTAGGTTATACTCTTTCAAATACTGACATTATACTCGCTATAGGTAAATTTGCATAAACATGTCTAAATTAAATAGTAAACAATTATTCTATCCTTTAAGTGGATCATTTACGGGTTCATTATTTGGTACAGCATCATACACTGATTCATCTAGTTATGCTATAACATCATCATATGGGTTACAATCATTAAGTGCATCTTATTCATTATCGGCTTCTTATTCAATAAGCTCTAGTAGAGCACAATCTGCAAATACCGCCTCATACTCACTTAATGCAGTAAGTAGTTCATATGCATCTAGTAGTCTAAGCGCCTCTTATTCAATATCTTCTAGTTATAGTTTAAGTGCTTCTTATTCTATAAGTTCATCACAAGCACAATTAGCAAATACTGCTAGCTATGTTCAGAATGCACAAAGTGCATCTTATGTTTTAAATGCAGTGACGGCATCATATGTACTTAATGCTGTAAGTAGTTCTTATGCAAGCACAGCCTCATATGCTCCTAATTACACTCCAGTTAGCTTTACATCTTCATATAATACTGGATCTTTTACTGGTTCTTTTATAGGTATTCATACTGGATCTATACTAGGTACAGCTTCATATGCAACTCAAGCACTTAGCTCATCTCAAGCTCAAAATGCAAGTA
>Ga0214192_1000290_pt1 | contig 32164 bp, 34 predicted proteins | sample TroBogEpilimnion_44_FD_153030 | JGI IMG/M metagenome (GOLD analysis project Ga0214192, IMG submission 153030) | Freshwater microbial communities from Trout Bog Lake, WI - 29JUL2008 epilimnion | ecosystem: Environmental > Aquatic > Freshwater > Lake > Epilimnion/Euphotic zone | place: Trout Bog... | reverse complement strand
GGGGGGGGGGGTGGAGGTGGTGGTGGCGGTTTTTCTCAGAGTGCTCAATATATTGGAGGTGCAGGTGGTGGTGGTGGTGGCGGCAGTATAACTTTTGGAGTAGCAGATCCAGGTTTAAATAATATAACTGTTGGTGGAGGTGGAGGTGGAGGTGGAGGTGGAAGTCAAGGTGGAAACGGTAATCATGGTAGTAACGGCGTAAGTTCTTCTTGTAATCAGTATACAGCCAGCGGTGGTAATTATGGAAATGGTGGTGGCGCTAATGGTCGCGATGGTGGCTCCGGCGGTAGCGGAAATCAAAATGGTGGCAATGGTGGCGATGGCGGAGATATGTCAACAGGCGGTGCTAATGGAAATAGTTATGGTTTAGCTATAAATCCAATATATATTAATGATACATCATATAATTTATATTATGGTGGAGGAGGTGGGGGAGGTTGTGGCATTTTTAGAACACAACCAGGTAGTGGTGGAAATTCTTGTGGCGGTGTAGGTGGAAGTGGAAACGTAGGTGGTAATGGCACATCCATTTTAAACTGGTCTATTAAGGTAGGGGGGGGTGGTGGTGGTGGTACTGGTGGTTATAGTGCTAGTATATTCAATGGATTTACTGGTGGTTCAGGTTCACAAGGAATTGTAATTGTTTGGTGGGAAATATAATAAATAATATAATAAATAATAACTATAAAAATTGATTTGATTATAAATAACTTATGTTAAATAAAGTAAATTATTTATATAATGTCTTCCAAGTCTATTTTAACTCCTATTTTAACAAAACGAAATTTCCATAATCGCGATTCCCATTTGGTCTTTGATGAACCCACTCACAAATATACCATTACTGTTGACCCAGATTCTAAATATACTAGTGTAACTACATGGAATCATAGTCATTTTCCTCATTTTGATGCGGATAAAATTATTTTAAAAATGATGAAAGGAAAAAATTGGAATCCTCAAAATAAATATTGGGGTAAAACTGCCGAAGAAATTAAGCAACAATGGGCCGATAATGGTGCGGCGGTAAGTGGTGCCGGTACAGATCTTCATTTTGATATTGAATGTTTTATGAACCAAGAATTAGTAGATGAAAATGATGAAACGATTTTATATACACATGAAGACCTATTACAAGTATATGATGAAGAACTGGAAAGCGGTGGCAATCCACCCAATTTATCAGAAGAATGGTTATTCTTTATTCAATTTGTAAAAGCATTTCCTCAATTAAAACCTTATAGAACAGAATGGATGGTATATCATGAAGATTTAAAATTAGCTGGTTCTATTGATATGGTATATGAAAATCCAGATGGAACCCTTACTATTTATGATTGGAAAAGAGCAAAGGAAATTTCCAAAGTAAATGGATTCAAAGAATTTGCTAGTACTGCTTGTATTAATCATTTACCGAATACAAATTTTTGGCATTATTCTCTCCAACTTAATACTTATAAGGCCATTTTAGAACAGAAATATGGAAAAAAGGTGACAGAATTATACTTAGTAAGGCTTCATCCAAATAATCCAAGAAAAACATTTGATTTAATAAAATGTGCTGATTTATCTAATGAAATAGCTGAATTATTTGAAAGTAGAAAAAAAGATATAGAAGATATTAGTAAAAACATTTAAATATAAGTAGAGTACTATATATAATTTATAATGAGCGATACAACCCTTTTTAATATACAAAATTTTTATATATTATCTTTTTTTTTATATTATTTATATTATTGTGATAAAAGTTGTATGACTCTTCTAATGATTTATAAAATGAAACAGTTATTTAAATATATCAATGTTTTTGAAAATATTTTAAAAGAAGAAAAAGAACAAGAGAAAGAAGTTGTAAAAAATAATGACTTAGACGAAAAGAAACCAGTTGTTCCGGTAAAATTTGAAGATAAATATTTGGATAAATTATTGTTGATGGAAGAAAAAGAATTGACACCAGAAAAGTTGGATAGTTTGGCCAATGTATTTGTAATGGAAAATACATCACAAGGAAATGTTATTATGTATTGGGATAATAAACGTGAAACATTTGCTTATTACGCGGATCATATGATTCCATATCGTTTTTTAGAAGTAATTGGTAGAAAATATGTTATTACAAATGATTGTAAGAAAATATTTATAGATATGGAAAAGGAAATTAATAACGCAAAAGAAAAAATAGAGAATAAAAAGTTGAAGGAAGAAACAGCAGAAAGAGAGAAAAAAGAAAAAGAAGATAAAAAGAATGATAAAAAGAATGAAGATAAAAAAGATGGTATACAGGAAATGTCAGAAATGCCAGAAAAAAGAAATGTATTTGCCAAAATGAAAAGTTATAATACCAATACTAGTGTTAAAACTGCGGCCGTTTTATTAGATACAAAAAAAGCAGCAAATATGCCGAAAAATACGAGCGTAACTACCAAACAAAATGAAGATGTTATTTTAAAAGAAAACGCAAATAGATATTCATATCAAGGAAAATTGGCGAATTTTTCTTTCTTAAAAAAAGTAGATCGCAAGGTTGTTGATAAAAATTATGCTATCACATTTGCGGAATTTAAGAAGTTGAAAGTACAAAATAAAACCTAATGTTATTATAAGATGAACAATTATTTACAAAAAAAAGCAGCAAACACAGCGACAAATATGGCAACAAAAGCAGCTAAAAATGCGGCAACAACAGCAGCAACAACCGTGGCAACTACAGCAGCAGCTAATTTAAATACAGCTTCATTAAATAATTTAGTGCCAAAAATACCAGAAGTAAATCTAGGTGAGATGGGAAGTGATTTAAGCAGTAAATTAGAAAATATGAGTAATCTAGGTAGTATGACAAATGGTATGGGAAATATTGCGGAAAATCTATTCCAAAAAGGAATGGATAAAGTAAACGAAGGTGCCGCATATGTAAACAAAATTATTTTAGATCCCAAGATGCAAGATAAAGTAGGAGAAGCAGCAAAACGTTCTGCTGAAGCCGCAGCGCATATTTTACGATTGGCTGAACCTGGTATACAACAATTAGCTGTAGAAGGTGAAAAAATCGCAAAATCATCTATGGCTCCATTATTTCGTGCAACTGGTCAAATGGCAAAAGACGCAGTAGAAGCAGTGCCAGGAGTGCCTTTAGTATTTGAAGCAATTGATACAGGAACAGCCGGTTTAGCAGCAGCCGCAGCAGGAATAAAACTAATAAAAGGATTTGAAGATGCTGGTAATTCAACCTTAGCAAATATAAAAAATTCAGTAGGTGATTTTAATTTAACAAATATGGCATCACAAGCATCATCTGCCGCAAATGATATGGCAAATAAACATATTTCAGCGGCAACTGATATGGCAAAAACAGCAGCGAATAATTCTTTACCTACAATACCTACAATGCCTCAAATTCCTACTATTCCAACAGTAGCTAAAGGTGGTTCTAGAAAAAAATATCGTTATCGTACCAAATATGGTATTAAAAGTAAAAAGGGTAAGAGAAGTATAAATAAAACCAAAAGATATAGAAATAAGTTTAGATATTGAATATTTTTTTAATTTCTATTTATTATTTGAATTTTTTAACCATTCATTATATCCAGTGCTTCGTAAAATATGAAAAGATGTACCAAGATGATTTTTCGCAATAATATATGCCTTTTGTTGTATATTATCTAATTGAGATAGATAATTGAAAATAGATTTTTTTATTTCTAATGGATATATATCTATATTTTCAGGAATAGGAATAGATAAAGAATACCAATCCAATGTTTCATTTTTCATTTCATTAAAAGACATTATAATAATATTTATGATATTTATAAATTAAAATATTATTATATCAATTTTTTATTTAAAGTTTTAGAAATTGTAATTTTAAATACTAAAAAAAATTGAAATGATAATATGATAATAATATAAATTAAACCAAATAGTCATTAGTGCTTATAGTAAATAAATTATGGAACTACAAAATGACGCGAATGATACAAGAATTGGATGCAATATTTATAATAATACAAGTATTAATCATAAAAACGATGGTTATCTTAATAATGATTTTGATATTAATTGTAATGATGTCATTTATAAAACTTATATTGATGGAACAAGAACAATTCATAGCATTCAGAATACTGAAAAGTTTGGTACAGAATCAAATAATTACTCAAATACTGTAAATATTTATCGTTATAAGTTTACGCAAGATTTTATGGATGTTTTATACGAGTTTTCCAAGATTCATCAATATGATGACCGTAAATCTTTTAAAGAAGCATGGCAACTTTGGGTAGAAGACAATGATGAATTAGTGAATAATGAAGTAATTAGATTACATAATTTAAAATATGATGGAGATGTTTTAGATAAGATGTTTAAAAGTGCCAGATATTATTTTAGAAAAAAGAGTACAGTAAAACCAGAGCCAAAAATTCGTAGACAATATATTAGTATACATAGAGATTTATTGGATGCTATGGATGAGCAAATAACAACAAGTGAATGTAAACCATCAGATGGATTTGTTAATTTCTGTCAAATCAATATAGAATTATTGAGACAAGAAGTGACGAGACTTGTAGTAGAACAAGATATTACAGATGTTGATTATATAAAGAATAAAATTAAAAAAACATATAAGAATCGTTATTTTATGAATATAGGTAAAATAAGTAAATAAAAATAAAATAAAAAGTTTAGTAATTGTAATATGAGTGAATTAATTCATGAATTAAATAATATTAATAATATCAATAATATTAATGAAATATATATTAATAAAGAACTATTTAAAGAAAATGACCAACATGATAAAAATCATGAAATCGCAGTTAAAAAATATAAAAGTATGATTAAAAAAGCAGACGAACAGTGTAAAAATGAAATACGAATTAGTGAAAAGTTAATTGAAATACCTCATTTTTTTTTATATTTTGATCCAATTATAACATATCAAGATTTTAGATTGGCTGAGATTGATGATGAACGATTTGAAAAATGTAGACATCTCAATCATTCTCTCCAATATTATCTTGTAGAATATGAAAATAGAGAGAAAGTTCAATCATTTTCCTATTTTTTCAAAGAAAGTCCATACGATTTATTAATCCATAAAAAACGAAATATTGTAAATATAATTAGTATATTTAAAAGCCTATTACATATTATACAATTATTAAATCAACAAAAAATTGTACATATGAATTTAGTTCCAAAAAGTATCAACTTAAACAGTAATAATTTACCATTCTTAACCAATTTTACTAATAGTTTTCTTTTTGATGAAATGGATGTAGAGAGAAAAAGTAATCCTATTTTTTCTAAATATGACCCTAATAATATTTATTTACCATTAGAAGTACATTTATTATGCTTTATGAATGAAAATAATTATAATAGTTTATCACGTGGAAATATTGAAAAAGTAGTAAATGATTTGTTTACTGCTTTTTCTTCAAGTTCATTCAGTAAATATATATCTGATGAATTTAAAGAGACCTATATTTTCTCTCACCGTTCCCTTATTAATAAACCAAAATATACTATAATAAATGAATTATTCTATTTTTCAAATACATGGAACAACTATAGTTTAGCCATTATTTATTTACAACTTCTCTCCTTTTTAGGTTCTAAAATATCTTCTGGTTCGCATAAATTTATTAATGATTTCTCTCACATTTTACTACAAAATATTTCACCGATTCCTTCAAGGAGAGAAACTGTGGATAATACAATAAAAATTTTTGATGATATATTATATTCTATTTCTCATCAAGAATGGAAAGAACTATTGGTTTAATATCAAAATTATTATTTGAAATTAACTATTTTGCTTATTATATATTTTAATGTTTTCTATTTTTCTTTGTTTTCTTGGAACGCTTTGCGCTTTTCTTTGATTTACGCTGCTTTTTAGATTTTTTACCTTTGCCCATACCTTCAGAAGAAGACATATCTGTACCAGAAGATGGTGGCGATTTATATTGCGATTTTGCGTCAACCATTGCTTGTTTATATTTATACGAAGGATTCTTCGCTTTTTTTTCTTTGTATACTCGTTGAACTAATTGCATCCATGATTCTCCCATTTTATATATTGTGTAAAGAAAAGAATAAATATTTTATCAGGTTTTTCTAAAAGAATATAATTTTTATTAAATTATTAAATTATTATTATTTTCTAATATTTTCTAATATTTTCTTCCATTTTTTCTTGATTTATGTTTGCGATTTTTACGAATTACTTTTGTTCTTTTATTTTTCCTATGTTTGCTTTTGTTATATTTCCCACCTTTTCCATAAAACCCTTTTATACTAGCTGCTAAATTTGGATTACGAAAAACTTCTTGTGCTGCTTGCGATGAATCTGATATTGGAATAAGTTCAGTAGTACTATCATTATTAGCAAAAGAATACTTTGTCCTTCTATCAACTTCAAGTTTTGTCCCACGATGTGTCATTGCAAAAAAAACTTTATTTGTCATTCCATTTCCTGTTTTTTCTGTACCTTGATATACCATATAATCCATTGAATTAGTTAAAGGTAAAATTCTCATATACGTTTTACCTATATCCGAATCATTTATTTCAGAAATATTGCTCATGTATATAATTATAAAATAAAATAAAATTGAATTATTTTTATTCCAATTTTATTAATTCAACTTCTATAATACATTTAAATACTAAAGTAATTTAAAGAAAATGTCCGCAATTGTATTTACGCGTTATTTATATATAAAAGATGAAGTATTATTATCTTTAATGCTTTCTCTCCTCAATAAAAAAGAGAATGCTCTTTATTGGGCATATGAATTATATTATTCTGGATTTGAACAAGAATTATTTGAACATTTATGGAAAATTTATTATGATTTTTATTATACACTTAATCCCAGTTTTCAAGATTTCTTTATTAAAAAATATAAAGAATGGAAAAAAAGTAGTGATCAAAAAGTAAAAGAACTAGTTGTAGCAACACTAGTCAATAATTTATTGATGCGACCATATAATTTAGACGTATTTATGTTACGACAATTAGAAAAAAATGTAAGATTAGAAAAATTGAAAAAAGAAAAAAAGCTAGAATCTCTTTTGAAAAAAGAAAATTATTTAGAAATAGCCAAGTATATTTTACGTGAAAATTGTGAATGTATAGATATATTTGTTATAAATATTCTTACTGAATCTATCGCATATTTCAATAAAAAAGATATTAAAATGGAACTTGATAAATTGATAGTTAAATGGCCTAAAATAAGTGGATATTTAAATATTAATCCACAGCTTCAAGTTTTAGCATGGGTTATGTCACAATTCTCTCTACTACATAATCTGACAATGGGGAAAAAATTGTATATGATTGTAGAACCCAATGAAATAATACAATTTAATACTGTTCTAATGGAAGAAGGTAAATTGGATGCCTGTAAAGTATTACCAATTGCGTATAAACATAAAATTGATGAGTTTGGATTATTACATTTATTTCATTTGGAGAGAAATGCTTTGACAGAACCAAATGGATTACGTGATTTATATTGGTATCATTGGACTTATTATGCCTATAATAGCCCTGTTTGGCTAAAAAGAATGGAAGAATTTAAAGGAACACTCAATCATATAAAAAGAAAAATAGAATTTCCTGAAGAGGAAGAAGAAGACGAAGAGGACGAAGAGAGAGATTGGGGTGATGAATTTTATACGCTATACGGTTATGAACCAGATGAACAGAAACAAGAAGTACAAGATTTCAGTATTCAAAAAATAGAAGGCGGAAAAGAATGGACTGAATTTTATAAAGAATATGGAAAAAATAATTTATTTGTTAGCGAATTAGTTTTTACCAAATCAATAGTTTATTAATTATTTTATATTGTAAATTAATTTTTATTTTTTATTATTTAAAAAATTGATTTTGAAAAACTATATTATAAGTAATTCAAATTACTACATAGAATATTCAAAAATGAACTTCTTTATAATTATAATATTTATTCATTTTATTGCTTTATTTGGAAATCAAATAGTAATGACAAAATTCAATTTACGAGGATTACATCAAAAAGAAATGAATTTACAAAAGCATGAAAATAAAGGAGAATTATATAGACACTTAATTAATGAAGTTGAGGAGTTAGCTAAAATGGGAGAAACAAAATGTAAATTTACCTTAATGTGTTCTACTGGCGGCGATACTAGTAATTGTGAATGGAATAAAGAAAATGGACATAAACTTTGGTTAGAAAGACAATCACAATATCATTTCTTAAAACTTTTACATCTGTCAGTAGAAGAATTTACAAATGACATTATTGGAATGTTAAAAGAAACTTTTCCAGACAGTAATTTTACTAGCGTTGAAGAGAAATGTTGTAATTATCATACAATTTCTTGGTAATTTTATAATATTTAAAAAATTGATTTAAAAGTTAACCAAGTAATTAAGTAACAAATAAATTCGTAAACAGAAATGGTTAAAAACGTAAAAGGTGGAAGTGGACATAAAAGTCAAGCACGCAAACATACATATGAATCAAATTCTAAAAAAACTCGTTTATCTGAAGATGAAATGGAAGTTTATGCTTGCGTAACAGGTATTCTAGGAGGAGCTATGTGTTCAGTAATATGTGCCGATGGAATAAATAGAATGTGTATTATTCGTGGAAAATTTCGTGGTGGAAGAGGAAAGCGAGGTAATATGCTGAGTCGTGGAACTTGGGTATTAGTTGGCATGCGTGAATGGAGCACTGAACAATCTTCTGAAAAAGAAGCCAGTAAATGTGACCTATTAGAAGTATATAATGATGGAGATAAATTAGAACTGAAAAAAATAAAAGGTGTTTGTTGGGAAAATTTGGACATAAATGATGGAACATCAGCAAGCTCTAGAGAAACGGATATGATTGAATTTTCCAATACAAATCATAAGAATGATTATGCTGAATTATTACAAAAATCAGAAGGAGAAAGTATTAAATTACAAATGGCTCCTGCTAATGATATGCCTGATTTTTCAGAAGAAGATAGTAGTAATGATGATGAAGTAGATATTAATGACATTTAAAATTTTTAGAAACTTGTAAATTTGTAAACTAATTACCTAACTTTTATATATATTTTTTTATATATATATTTTTTTATATTATACTTTATTACTAATAAAAAATAATATAAAGATATCTAAATAAATTATATACATATATCATATAAAAAATATTGTGGAATGAAAAGAAATTTATTTAAGAGTGATAATAAGAATGAAAATACAAATATAAATTCAAATATAAATTCAAATATAAATTCAAATAGATTTAATGTTTTAAAAGAAGATATAGAACCAGTCAAGATTCAAAGAGTAGAAGAAAAAGTTGAAAGACGAGTAGAAGAGCGACGTGTAGAACCACGTGTAACAGAACAACGTATTTTTTTTAGAAGTGAAAATAAAGAAAAAAAAAGCATTACTCCGATATTTGATGAAACTAATTTTCCAACATTATTAATGAGTAATAATAACAATAATAACAGTAGTAACAAAGTAAAAGAAACTAATACGAATTATTCAAATATCGTAAAAATAGAAAAACCAATACAAAAAATTATAGATAATAATATTTGTAAACCAGGATGGATTCAAATAAAAATGATTGATGGAAACGTTATTTATAGAAGTGTTGATAAATTAAATAAAGATGAATATGATTTAAATAATCAAATGAATAATGCTATTTATTTAATGAAAGAAAATTGGGATAATTATAAAGAAACATATATTTATTTATATGGAATAGATGAATATAATAGAAATTATACAATGCCAATTAATAATAATAACGATGACGATAATAATGATGATTATGAATCAGATGAAATATATTCTTTATCGGATTCTGATTTAGAATATTTTGATATAGAATATTGAGTTTGAAATATTTTATGATAATATATATTAATTTTAATAATACATGTTATCTATTAATTATGACTCTGAAATTGAAGAAGATGAAAAAGAAGAAGAAAAAAAATTAGACATAAATTGGATTGAAGAGTTTGAAAAAGTAGATAAAGATTATGAAAGTTTTTATAAAGAAGATCTATTATATGTAAAAATAATTATTATTTACATAAACAATAATAATGAAATTGATAAATTAAAAGAAGAAAAAGTATTAATAAAAAATAATATTATTTCAAGAGAAGCCATTATTGGAATACTTAAAAAGAACCATATAAAAGATGATAAAAAATATACAATTATGTCCATGTTAAAATATAATATAGATTTAGAACCAATAGATATAAGAAATTTTTTATTAGATGAAACATATGAAGAAACAATAGATATTGGTATGGAAAATAATAATGATGATTCTTTTTTATCTATAGTAAAAAATGTAGATGAAATAAACTGGAATAAAACTATTTCTATGTTTCAAGATCTCAATAATCTATTTATTATTTTTTATGAAAATCCAAAAGTAAAAGAAAATACACATAAAATAAGTAATTCAAATAGATATGGTCCAAATAAAGGTTCTAGCTCTTCTAAAACAAAACGAATATATTTTGGTTATAATGGCACTGCTATAAGGTCTCATAATAAAACAATTAGAAAATATACTTAAAGAGTTTACTATTTATTATAATAACAATAAAATGTCAGCACTAGTAAAAGCACTTGATAACAGCACTCCAATTCAATCAGGCGAAAAAGGTAACACAGAATATGCCTGGTCCAATAGTATTCAAGAAAGAATTCTTCAATTAAGTTTTCAAACCACTCGCACAGATAGTGCTGGAATAGAAAAATTAGCAGATGTTCTTCGTAGTATTTTACGTGAATTACAGTATGGACACAAAATTGGTAATCAAATTGTTGAGCATCTTACAGCAACTTATAAAATGATTGGACATACTCGCGATATTATTGATGGTAAAGGTGAATATACTTTAGCATATAGTATGCTTCTAGTATGGTACGAATTTTATCCAGAATTAGCCCTTTTTGCGTTAGAAAAATTTGTTAAATTTGATGATAATAATACTCATCCTTATGGTTCATGGAAAGATATCAAGTATTTTTGTAATTACTGTAAGAGTAAAGGATTACTTGTAAATCATCCATTATTAGTAACATCTTTTCAACTAATTAATACGCAAATTCGGCAAGACGCTGAAACTACCAGTGATAGCGCAAAAACACTTGCTGGAAAATGGGCACCACGAGAAAAGTGCGTTCGTTTTGGATGGATTTTTGAACAACTCGCTTGCTTATATTTTCCACAATATTTACAAACAGCAATGTGTCATGCTTCTATTAAAAAAGCAAAAAATAAATGTAAAATGGAATTTCGTAAAATATGTAATAAATTGAATAAAGAATTGGAAACAACACAAATATTCCAATGTGCGAATCAATGGGCTAATATTGACCATAGCAAAACAACTTCCATCACTATTTATAAGCAGAAGAAGGCATTCTTGAATTTGAATAAAGATGGAACACAACGTACTTGTCTAGAAGATCGTATTCAATGTGCCGCCAATTTTCAATATCGGATTAAAAAAGCCGTCGCTGGTGAATGTGAAATAAAAGGAAAACGAATTGGCTTGAATAATTTTACAGTTCAAGCGCGCGAGCTAATAAAGGAAAAATGTAAATATGGATCTTATAACATTCCAGAAGGCATTCAAATACAAATGGATCTTTTGAATTCACAATGGCGTGATAACGCAACGCAAACTGACGCATTAACAAAGATGATTGCCATGTGTGATTTTTCTGGTTCAATGGAAGGCGAACCTTTAGATGCTTGTATTGCTCTTGGAATTCGTGTAGCTGAAAAATCTGTTCTTGGAAATCGTGTACTATCATTTAGTGATAATCCAAAATGGCATAATTTGGATGGATGTAATACATTTATTGAAAAAGTGGAAATTTTACATAATGGAGAAGTGGGATTTTCTACTCAATTTTATAAAGCGTTAACAACTATATTGGACGTAATTGTTCAAAATAAGTTGAAACCTGAGGATGTTTCTGATATGGTATTGGCTGTATTTTCAGATATGCAAATTGACCAAGCAAATGGACCCAATAAAAAGGAGAATATGGATACTCTATATAATACTATTAGCAAGATGTATGCTGATACTGGTATAAAATTGTATGGAATTCCATTTGTTCCTCCCCATATTCTATTTTGGAATTTGCGCAGTACTAGTGGATTTCCTGCTTTATCTTCACAAAAGAATGTATCAATGATGTCTGGATTTAGCCCAGCTTTATTAAACTTATTTTGTGAAAAGGGTATTGAAGCATTTGCGAACTGTACTCCGTGGTCTATTTTGATTGAGTCAATAAATAATCCAAGATATAAATGCTTGGAAGATAAAGTTCGCGAACTCATTCTATAATTAGCGTTTAATCTTAAAATAATTGTTAAAATAAAATGTCAATAAACCTTGTAGCAAAGCGAATACACACATTACTATTATTATTTTTATAAAATCTGTTTTACTTGGTAGTACGAATTTTGTTTCTTTGTTACTAAATCTACCAATATTATAGTGAATAAGATTCTCAAAAACGTTGACGAATAAATAGACGAAAAATGAGATGACAATTATATGGAAACTTGCACCTGAAATAATATACATTATATAATAACAATACAATGTTTATTTTTATAAAAAAAGTAATATAATTTTTTATGTTATATTTTTATTCAAAAACTTTTTTATAATGACCTATTTAAATAATTATATTATTTAATTATTTAAATGTATTAAAAATAACTCAAAATAAATATATATACAATGGAAAATAGTTATACAAAAGTATTAGAGGTAGTGCCTATATCGGAAACCCAAATAGAATCAAATAATGAAAATTTATTAGCAGATATTAGATGGGAAAATTTAAATATTGAATCTTCTAAAAAAGTAAATATTTTAAACAATTTAAATGGTACAATTAATGGTGGATTTTGTGGAATTTTGGGAGAATCTGGTTCTGGAAAATCAATGTTTTTATCATCACTTTCTATGCGTATTAATAAGTTTTTATTTAAAACAACTGGCGATATATCTATAAATGGTATAAAAATGACTCCACATTCAATAAAACAAAAAACATGTTACGTAATGCAAAATGATGAATTTTTTGATAAATTAACTGTTTATGATACATTATTTTATTCGGCGGAATTACGAATGTGTCATACGATACCATTAAATTATAAAATACAAAAAATAGAAGAATTGTTAATTATGTTAAAGTTGGAAAAATGTAGAAATACCATTGTTGGAAATCCTGGAAAAGGATATGGAATTTCATATGGTGAAAAAAAACGATTGTCTATAGCAATAGAAATGTTAACAGATCCATTAATTTTATTTGTAGATGAACCTGTGTCTGGTCTTGATTCATATAATTTATTAAATATTATGACTATCCTTAAAAATATTTCAAAAACAAAAACAGTAGTTTGTAGTATTCATCAACCACAAAATAATGTATATGATTTATTTGATAATGTTATATTTATGAATAATGGTGAAATTTCATATAATGGACCAAGAGAAAATGCCTTAAAATATTACAATTCAATTGGATATAATTGTGATAATGTAACCAATGAACCTGAACATATTATAAATTTATTATCTAATCCAAATCTTAATTTACAACTTATAAATATATATGATAAACGTGAATCTATCTTAGAAAAAGATTATGGAAATACATCACAACTATTTTCTTATAGAGAAATTGTTCCATGGTACAAACAATTTACTATTTTATTTAGAAGAAATATGACTTTGCTTAAAAATGATTGGTATAGTGTCGTATTAAATATATTTATTACAATTCTTACTGCTATATTTATTGGGATGTCTGTATGGAATAATATGGGACAAAATAAAGCATCTGTATCTAAAAGATATGCTGCTTTATTCTATTGTGCGACACATCAAGGTATTGTTTATTCTATTCAAGGATCTCATAGTTTTCCATTAGAAAGAAATATAATGTTGAGAGAAAGATTTTCAGGAACATATTATGTATCTGCCTATTATTTATCAAAAGTCTTTGCTGAATTTATTGTTCAAATGACTTGTCCTGTTATATTTAGTTTAATAGTATATTTTTTAGTTGGATTTCAAAATTCAGCAAAACAATTTTTTATATTTATGGCATTTATGATGCTTGGTAGTGCGTCATCTACATCTCTAGCAAATTGTATTAGTTGTGTTTTTATTGATCTTAGATTAAGTACTGTTGTTTTGGCATTTTCAATGGAATGGATTCGTTTATATGGTGGATGGTTTATTTCACCTGCTCTATTATCTAATTATCCAGCATGGATATTTGCTGATGCCTTATCATATATTAAATATATCATGATAGGAATAGCGTTAAATGAAAATAATAATTTATTAATAAAGTGTGACGCAAATGAATTAGTAAATGGAAAATGTAGTGGTGTGTTAGGACTAACTACTCAACAATTTACAGGAGATCAAATTAATAATTATTATGGATATAGTAGGTATACTATTAATTATTGTGCTGGAATGTTAATAGTTTATATTATTGTATCTAGACTTATTGGTTATTTGGGATTACGATTTATAAAAATTTAAACAAATTGTATGGCGTTCTAATTAAATAAAAAAAATAAAAAATAAAAATAAAAAAATAAAAATAAATTATTATTTATTTAAATTAAAATTGATAAATAATAATACCCAAATTATGTTGTATTAACAATGAATATTCTTACAAGCAGATTTAATACTTCAACATGGAAAGAAAATTGCGAATATCGTGAAAAAATTGGTCATACAGGTTCTCTTTATTGTTCTCCACAAAAAATTACTGAAAAAATTCCTTTAAATGCCCTCGCATATGTTGTTGAAATGAATAATTCCACCAATCAAATTTTAGGAATTGGACTTATTCGTAATGCTTTATATCATGGTAAAAGACTAAATGTTTATGAAGTGAATAATTATAATCGTTATAATTATAAAGGAAATTATCGTTTAGATAGAGAGATAATTCAAAATACTTATCCACAAATTGTAATCATACTTGAACAAATATTATTTAAAGGAAAAACTCATTTGAAACGCGGCAGTGGATTAATTTCTATTTCAGAAAAAATATTTATTCAAAATAAAATATTAGAAAAATTTAACTATACAGAGTATCAAATTAGAGAAGAATTATCTATTCTTTTCAAGCGCCATTTTTCTGAAGAAACTATAAATACGTAATGCTGAAAAAATGGCACTAAAAAAATGGCACTAAAAAAGAACTATAAAAAAGAACTATAAAATATTATTAAAAATCCCATTAAATAATAATATTTCAAAATATATAAATACTTTTTTGTATTATATTACTATACATAAATAATATGAATAATGACAATAATATCAATGATAATAATGTAGACACTAATGTAAATAATTATACTGTATCTGAATTACTCACCATTTTAGATTTAGATGATTTTGATCATGACCAAATTATTGAAAAAACAAATACTTATATTCAAAAATTTGAAGATGAAGATAATCTTGAAATGGCTAATTTTTTTGTCAATATTCAAGAAATATTATTACAATATTCTAATGAATTGAATAATCCCAATGATTTAAATCCTGTTGATCTGAAATCCGCAGCAGAACAAACAGATGATTGGTGGAAAAATGAATCATTAAAACAAAATGATACTATTCAAAATAATAAAATTACAGATAGAGAACAAAAGATTGACGTATATAATAATCAACATGTGCCAATGAATAGAGATCAATTAGGAGTTAATAATACTTTTTCTGTACCAGTCGCTCAAGATAAATTAAATCCTACTTTAGAAAATATTACTACACGATTTATTAATTTAGATAGTCAATTTAGACAAGCTGCTAGTGGAATTGAATATAGTTCTACTGATTACACTTTAGACCTTTCAGAACCTCTAAATAATGTTCTTTCTCTTCGTTTATATTCTATACAGATTCCTTATGCTTGGTACACAATTGATACAGTTTATGGCAATACTTGTTTTTGGCTAGTATTTAATAATGACCCTAAGACTAATGTAAAAATATCTGTAGAACCTGGTAATTATACATCAACCGAATTTATACAACAATTAAATATGGGTTTTGATGGCTCTAGTAATTTTAATAATGGAAATTTTACTTTTCCAACACTTAATGTAGCATCACCTACTTATCCAGTAAATTATAATGTGAATAATGGGAAATTATATATGAATTTATATGATGCTAGTTATACAGATACTGGAACAGGAATTACTTATTTAATAGATAATAATACACAAATATTATTTTATGATATTAATTCTGAATTAACGTGTGGAAATAGTTATTGTAATCAATCTAATGCAATTAATCAAACATTAGGTTGGATTATGGGTTATCGTATGCCTTATATTTATGTAGAACCATCTGGAAATTATGCTCCTGTTTTATTAGATTTGTATGGTCCCAAATATTTAATTTTAATTATTGATGATTTTAATCAAAATCATATTAATAATGGATTAATAACTATTACTGAATTATCTTCTAGTTTAAAATTGCCAACTTATTATAATCCTGTTATGCCTTATACTTGTACAACATCAGGAACTTCAGCAGCAAATAGTAATTTAACTGCTGAATTGGCAAATTTGGGAGATGTAAAATCAAATACTAATCCTACTAGTAGCAATCAAGGATTTTTATTAGCCGAAAAATTGAATTTATCATATAAAAGTATACCACAGGTTTTACCAACAGCACCTAGAACATTAACACAAGCTCAAATATATTCTATTAATGAGATTATGAAAAATAATGAAAGAAATACTAATTTTCGTATTAAACCACGATCCGCTTCTGATATATTTGCGATTATACCTATAAAACATACAGGATATAATACAGGAGATATGTATGTTGAATATACTGGTACATTTCAAGATAGTAAAAGATATTATTTTGGTCCTGTAAATATTGATAGAATGCGTATCAAATTAGTAGATGATAAAGGAAATACTATTAATTTGAATGGCGTTGATTGGTCTGTAACGCTTATTAGTGAAAACTTATATCAATATTAAGTTTATAAGTTTATACAATTTTTATAAGTTTACAATTTTTATAATTTACAATTTTTATAAGTTTATACAATATATATTATAATATAATTATATTATATATCATTCATGATAATAAAAATATTAGATATTATAGGATATTATGGACCTTTAATATTAGTTTTTATATCTATCTTTACGCTATTTAATAAACAAACTCTTTTATTTACTTATTTAATTGGATTTGGTATAAATACAGTTTTAAATATTCTTTTAAAATCTATAATACAAGAATCTAGACCTATTGAAAATAAACGATTATTCAATTTGGAAATATTAAGTGGTAGACTGATTCAGTTTGACAGATACGGTATGCCTTCTGGACATACTCAAAGTGTATTTTATTCCACTGCTTTTATATTTATGTCATTAAAAAATATACGAATAAAAATATTGTATTTTATTATTTCTCTCCTTACTATTTATCAAAGACTGTCATATAAAAATCATTCAATTGAACAAATAATAGTTGGTTCTATTATAGGATCATTAACTGGAATATTCTTTTATTATATGAGTTCTAGTGTGTTAAAAGGAATATTACGAGAGAAAAAAGATGATAATGCGATAATTTAATCTACCTTATGTTTTGTATTTAATTTGGGATATATAATATTCATATATTTATTCAAAATTTTATTGGCATTTACATTTTTATTATTATTTAATAATGTAAGTAAATCTTGTCCACAGTTTCCATGTAATCCATTAATATTCTTTTCACTATTTTGAATCCAAGCAAATTCATTATTATATTGTAGGGTTAAGTAAGACAATCGGCGTTAAGAAACAACAAAATAAGCACGCCTATTGATTTTACATTTTTTAATTATTTTTTATGCCGTAAAATCGGCGTTTGAAATATTAAAAGGTGTAAAGAAGGAAATCAAACATTGACAAAATTCTTCAAAAAATAAAATAAATAAAATAAATAAAAAATTTAACAACAACATTAACAATAATAATAAAATAATTCACAAAAACTTCTTTTATGTTTTTTAGTTATATTTGGTGAATTTACTTTATTTTTTCATAAAATACATATAAGTCATCTTCAAGTAATGTATATGTTGTTTCTTTCATATAATAATAAATTATTATAATTTATAATAATTTGTAAATTCCTATATGAATAAATTATGAGTAAAGTGAAAATAAATTTTCCCAATTTTTACATACAATCATACTTTTAAAACTTTTAAACATACAAATTAATAAATAATATGGATTATATCCTTTTAACGTAATTATATTATAAAATCCAATTATAAGACGTTTTATAAACCATGTTAAATCAATTAAATCTTTAAAAAACAATTTTGAGTTTGATAATAATGACATTCCCATAGTTCCATTTATTTCTATTATTTTAAAATCATATTTTAATAAATCTTTACTATTTTTAATTCTTATATCATATCTACAAACATATAAATTTGGTATTTTTGAAGACAACTCATTAAATAAGTTATTTAAATCTGTAGTTATTAAATTAGAATGATTTTTTATATATTGTAATGATTCCCATGATCTAATTTTGGTATGTTGTGTTTTCTCTACAATTTCTATAATCTTACCTTTCTTTTCCCATGGGTTTTTTTCCCATAATATACCAATGTCTTTATTATATTCATTTAAAAAATCTTGAATCATATATTCTTTAATATTTAATTTATTTGTTTGAATTATTTCTCTACTTTCTTCAAAATTATTTGATATAAATATTCCTTCTCCATCACCAGAACAACGAATCGGTTTTAAAATAATTGGATATTTAATATTTTTTAAATCTACATTCTCTAATGAATATTGCATTTTGGGACGATATTTAATTGGAATATAATTCATTATTGCAAGTTTATTATCATTTTGTATTGGATATGGATTTACATTTAAAAATATAATCCATTGTATTAAAAATCCAATTAAAAAACTATACAACAACTTTATTTTTGTAAAATAAGTTATTGATAATGATAATAGTAATGGAATTCCTAAAAATAATATAGAAAATGTTTTATAATTTTGAAAAATAATATAATAAAAAAAAATTAGTATTATTAATACTAATATTTCTATTATTTTTTTTATTATTTTTTGATTTTTCATATTATATATTAGATAGATTTATAAATTTATCAAAATAATCAAATATTTTTTTTAATTCAACCGAAATTTTTAAATCATCTGAACTATCTGTATCTAATCCATACGAATCGCTTGACTCGTATGATTCAAAATCAATATCTGATGATAAACAACTTCTTTGATAAAACTCATCATCAGAATTAAATTCATTATAATAATTTTCATATATTTTAAATAATATCGGTTTGATCTTCTTGACTATTTTGATTGAATGGAGTAAAATATGGATTTAAATCTTTTAATATATTCACGTATTTATTTTCTTCAATACTAACTTCATTAGAAGAATTCCTAAAATCAAAATTTACATGCCTTGAAATAGGCAAACTTTGAAGTTTCCTTTCATTTTACATAAAAAGGTGCGGTTTTAAATCTTCAAGGGTGTAAAAAGTAACAATATGTCAAACATGAAGGAAACTGTGAGAATTTTATCAAAAGTGTATAACTTTGAAATGGAAGAGGGGGTATGAATATTTGAAAAGATATAAGAAATGCGAAATATCATAATTGAGGATAAAATCCATCGCCAAACTCATATTCATAAATATCATAATATAATTGTTTAGTTGTTGTATTTGTTATTGTTACAGACATTTCTTTTTTATATATTTAAATATATTTAAATATATTTATATACTTATTGTGTATTAAATATATTTTTATTTTTGTTTTTGTTTTTGTTTTTGTTTTTATTTTTATTGTTTTCGTGTTTTATTTTTTTTATTCATCATCATTTTTTTATTACTGTTTAGTGTTTTATTATTACCACCATTATAATTTCTACCTTCAAATAAATTTCTTCTACGATTCAATTGATTACTTTTTACCATATTTGGTCCTGTTTCTTCCAATAAATTAAACGCATTTATTTTACTAATATCTTCTTTCACAAAAAAATCATCTGATAATAATTTGCTAGGATATGGAATTCTACCTAATTTACCGGTTAATTCCGCAATTTCCTCGCACACCTTTTTCTCCTTCATCATTATTTTTTTTTGTTCTTCTGTATATCTATTTAATATATAACTAACTGGTAATGTGTCTGTTAAATATATATTTTTTGTTACCCAATCACCTATTCTTTTTTTAATTACTTCTTTGGTTAATAAAATCTGTTTATTAATATCTAATTCTTCTTTTGCTTGTTGATTTATTCTTTTTGTTTTATTTACATCATCTTCCGTTGCCACATCTTTTAATAATCTTGGATTTTCATAATTATTGATATATATGTTATATATATATTCGCCATTTAATATTTTCTGTATAAAAGCAAAATTAAATAGCACAACATTATTAAAAAATGTAGTAAATAATTGCTCAACTATATCTGAAATAGTAACAATTGTATTAGCATTATTAAATTCATTAAATAAATTATCATAATAACTTTTAAACATACTTGATGAAGAAGACATAAAACTATTTTTTGCGTTTCTAAATATTAAAATAATTAATGAAATAAAGTTTCGTTTGTTTATTTGTTTAAGAATTGAATTTGTAAAAATTGTACCATTAGTAGCAAATCTAGTATATTCTGTTGAATTTAGTATGTTAGCATTTGTAGTAACTGTATCTAATTGACGTATCATTCTAATCCATATACGATCTATTGTAGTACTTCCAACAATATGATTTATTAAGATATAATTTTCTAAATTTGAATTTTGTGGATATTCTACCATTGCGTCTAATAATTTTAATTTATTCAAATTCTCTATATATTGATTCGGAGGTAATGTAGGGTCAAATTGTGGTACTGGCTGGGTAGGGTCACCTTCTATAGTGTTTAAATTATTTTTGATAGCGATTAATTGATTTCTTCTTTTAACCAATACTTCTATAATATCATTTGTTTGGTCATTATTTCCTAATAATTCTCTCACTCGTGATTTATCTAATGTTGGAATTTCAATTACTCCATTATTTAGTTGAATTTCATAATATTCCGGATAGTTTTCAAGAATTATAATTTCATCTCTACTATAAATTGGTCCAACAGGTTGATAGTATTGTTCATGTTCTATTATATTTTTTAAAAATCTGTTAGCATCTTCAACCATTTGTTTTATTTCATTTTGCCAATAAGGTAAAATTTCATTCGCAGCTGGATCAATTTTTGCAGGACCTAATGTTTCTGTAAATCCAGTTTGAAAATTAGTATTATTTTCAAATTCATGTTTTATACGATTTACTTCAACTACATAATTCTGATATTGTTGTTCAAGAGCATTCATTATTAATATATATTAAATACGATAATATATTAACATTTGATACCCATGTAAAAAGGACCATTCTAAATTATTTCCATCTAAATCGGTTGACCCTTTAAATGTCCATTGAGAAGAGTTATTCAAATTATTTTTCCATTTCATTGGTACTATTCTATGAAAACTCATTCCGTCATAAGCCATTTCTTTATTTTCTGTCATAATAGTCGCACAAAAATGTTGTTGTTCCATATCTCTTATTATACAGCTATCCAATTCATATTCTGTATCTCCAATGGTAAATTTAGTAGGTTTATCTGTTATTTCTCCAGAATATCCTGGCGTTTCATTATGAGCATCATATATTTCTAAAATAATAATATGTGGTAAATGTCTTTCATTTCTCATTTTATTTCTGATTCTTTCTCTCCAACTAGGATATGTTTTTAAATTGTCTATGTATAAAATATCAAGTTCATAACTACCCAAATAATCTATAATACTAAAATAATATTTAATTGGATTACCTGCGTTATTTTCCTTTACTATATAAGGTAATTTTTTATGATATTTTTTAGGTAAAGAATCATAGATTTGTCTTATAATATTATTTGTATCCATTTCATAGGCGTATTGATTTCCATTTAAAGAGGCTTCTATAGCGAAATTTAAAAGAGCAAACGCATTTCTTAAACCTGGTTGAATAATTGTTCCATCTGCTTGTTTTCCTTCTATCATTAATTGACGAAAGTAATGGAAAAATTTGCGTCCTTTATCACTAATAAAAAAGGCTACAAACATAGCATTAAACCAACAATTTGATTTAAGTTGAATTGGTGGAACTATTTTAGATGGTATAATATGTTTATTAGCAGATAAATTTTGTAATAGATATTTTTTAGCATCTGGGTCATCATATTTTACGCAATATTTGCCGAATAATTTTCCTGGAATTGATATTTTAAGTGGTTCTTTTAATTGAAACGCGGTTTCATTATTACAATCTACTAAATTTCCTCTTGGAATAGATTTTAATGAAACTAATTCATTATTAATACTGGGAGCATAAGAAGATGATTGTGTTATGTTTAAACTGCGTATACCATTTCCTGTTGGAAGATTCTCTGAAATTTCATTACTTAATTTTATTATATCTTTTGGTGTGTTATTTTTTAAGATAATCCTTTTTTGTTTTTTTATTTTTCTAGTTTTTGGTTTTTTAATTTTACTCGTTTTATGTGTTTTATTGTTTTTTTTAGAATGCTTCATATAAATTATTATTATTATAATTATTATAATTATTGAAAATATGAATAACAAAGTATTTAGAAAATATATGAAAATATATGAAAATATATGAAAATATAATTTTATCATAAATATATATAATGCCAAGTAGTCATCGTAGTCGCAGACATAAACATACTCGTAGTCATAGTCATAGACCTCGCAATGTATATAAAACAGCTACACAAGCAGCCAATTCTGCAGCAAATGTAGTTGATTCATTAGTAAACTCTACGGTAACAGCGGCATCCAATATCGTAAACAGCATAGAAAAAGCAGTTGTTAAAGGTGGTAGTCGTAGAAGACACCGAAAAAGTAGTCATAAAAAAAGAAGTCATAAAAGAAGAGGTAGTCGTAGAAGATAAATCTATATTTATAATCTAAATTTTATAAATATAAATAATATCAATATATTTTATATGGGAGCAGGCATATTACCAACTACAATTTATAAAAACAAACTATATTTTCTATTCGGAAAAGAGAATAAATTTGCGGATACTCCTGGATTCTCAGATTTCGGTGGAGGAACAGATAATAGTGAAAACTATTTACAAACAGCGATTCGTGAAGGCGGTGAAGAATTAACTGGATTTTTAGGAGATGATGAACAATTAGGAAAAATGTTGAAAAAACGTGGAACCTATAATATAAATAATAAAAGTACTCATGGAACTTATAGAATGCACATTTTTTATATGGATTATGATGAAGCATTACCTTATTACTATAATAATAATCAACGTTTTCTTCAGAAAAGATTGGATCCTAAAGTCATTAAAGATACGAAAATATTTGAAAAAGCTGAAATTCAATGGTTTTGTATAGATGAATTAGAACAACGTAAATCTGAATTTCGCAGTTATTTTCCTGCTATCATTGATAAAATGATAGAACAACAAAAGAAAATATACAAATTTATTCAAAAAAGACAGTATCCAAATCAACATACGAGAGATAATACAATATCTACATTTAGTGATTCTACATCTTCTTATCCTACTTCCACATCCTCCACATTTACATCTTCATCTAATTCTAGTAATAGAACACGAAGAAATAAAAGTAGAAATAGTAAATATTCAAGAACTATTCGTTAAAATAATATTTTCTATCTATATTTTAATGAAAACTTATTATTATAATTTTATTACTATTATTTTTATTGTTATTATAGTAGTAATAATAATTATTTATTTATATATAATAAATTCAAATCAAAAGAAGATATTAAATAATTTTTTATTTACAAACTGTAAAAAAGGTAAGTGTTATAATAATCTAAAAATGTGTACATCTTTAAATGGTTATGTATTTACTGAATCTAATACTAATAAAAATACAGATAGTAAAATTGAACGAAGGACAATGAAATGTATTTTAGAACCAGAAGACAAAGATAAATTATTAGCACTATCTAATATATTTGTGCCTTCTATATTTAATGGCACTTATTGTGATATAATATATACAACTTATTATGATTTTGTTGATTTAATGTATTTGAAAAATAGAATGTATAATTTAAATTTACCTTTGGCAAAATGTATTCGTATTCGTAGTTATAAATTCAATCCAAATACCTATTTTGAAATAAAGTATCCTGGTGGAACGAAATTAAGAGCATTAATAGATAAAGATTTTAATCTATTAAAATTTGAAAATATTGATAATGATAATAAACAAATGATGACAGATTTATTAAATAAAATAAAAAATAAAACAATTGTTCCTTTGTTTGATAATATATATAAGCGTTTATCTTTTATTTATAAAAATAATCCATCAATAAGAGTAACAATTGATACTAATATAGAATTTATTCATAATAACATATATCATATGTTTGATAAAGATATTTTAGAACTTAAAATTCCTAATAATATTAGTATTGGGGTATCTAATCAATATATAGCAGAAATTAATAGATTAGCAGGAGTACAGTTAACATTCAATGAATTTTCAAAATTAGAATATTATTATAATATGATAGTAAATCAGAACAAATAAATTTATTTTTTTATTTTTTTATTAATATATATTAATAAAGAAATGGGAAAAATTGATAAGATGGGTATAATGAATGTATTGTTTATAATCATTTTAATAATTATAATAGCGTTAATTGGGTATTATGCTTATAATTATTTTGATAATATCACTATTAATAGTACTAATAATAATCAATTAACCACCAAAACATCTACTACAAATAACCAAAAGGCAAGTGTTAAGTGTGGTAAAAATGGTTGTCCTACAACAAACGATACAAATGATATTTATAAGGTATATGAAAAATATAAATTAATAAGACAAAAAAACCATTTATTATCTCATAAATCTTTGGGAGGCGGTCTTTTTTCAAGATCTAGAGGACCATCCAATATTTTTATAGTTAGGCATGGTGAAAGAATAAAAGGTGGTGAGGCATTAGACTGTAATGGAATATTAAGATCTACTTATATTCCTAATTTAATAGAAAATATAAATAATTCAGGTTTCGGCATTAATGCAATAATATCTACTAATGATTATGGTTCTATGCATCAACAACAGACTGTTATGTTAACATGTTGGTTATTAAATATTCCTTTATTTATATATGGAGAAAGTAATAGTACCCAAATAGCAGTTCACAATTTATTTAATAATATATATTATGAAGGAAAAACAGTATTGTTTTGTTGGGAACATACTTGTATACAAAATTTAATAAATCATATATTAACAACTGGTCCAAAATTAATGGGGTTAACTAATTATAAATTTATGAATCCAGAAGGAAACTCCAAATTACCTCATTGGGATCCAAATAATTTTAAATCTATTATTCATTTTGATGATAAATTAAATTTTAATTTATTAGAGGAAAATTTTACTAGTTGTTATACAGAAGAAAATAATATTATTACTTATGGAAAATATCAATCTTGTGATATTAATATGATTTAGAGTTTTTATGAATAAATAAAAGTAAGATAACATAGATCAGCAGAAAGTGTTTTACTCAATACATATGCGTATGGAATATAAAAAAGACCTTTTTGTCCCCAGCTGATTCCCCATGAATTAACACATAAAAACATTTGAGTTGTATCATTATATCCAATCATAACAATACAATGTCCACCCTGTAAAGTTTCAGTATTTACGTTTGGCATTGGAATTATTCCTGTATTTGCTACTGAATTTGTCATAAAACTATCATATACCATAATTCCAAAAATAATAGGTAGTTTTATAACATTTAACACATTTTTAATACTATTAATATCTTGATTTACAAATGTATATATATATTTTTTAAAATATAAAGATTTTTGAAAAACATTTAAAGGAGGAAGAATACTAAAATTAGAAGTAAGATATGGCCAATGTGTTTCGGCTACGGCACCATATCGGCTAATAATTTTAGCTGCTTGACGAATATCTAATCCTGTATCTTCTGTTGAAGAAGATCCTTCTATACTTCTTCCACAATAATAATGCATTAAACGAGATATATTTACATTTTTGGATGTCATCATGCTAATATATTGAGAAAATGAATTTGATACACAAGACCCTATATTGCCTTGATTTAAGACATTAATACTAGTAGGATTTACAACATTAAATATAGTTACAGTTGCTTTTGTGGAATTATTTGATGGAGATACTACTAATTTATAATCTCTTGGATCTGGTTTTCTAAATTTATAATTTAATACAATTGGTAATTTGATTCTCTCGTGATTAGCCATATATGTATATATTCATAATAATATTTTTAGAAATATTGTTATTTTATTATTATTTTATTTTTTTATTATTTTTTAAATAATATAATAAAAAATTGATTACTTTTATTATTTATAATCTCATATTACATCTGATAAAATACACTATATTAATATGTCTTCTATTATTACAAAACGTAGTTCAAGATTGGCAGAAAAACGCACTGATGAATTTTATAAAAGTTTTAATAAACTAAAAAATCTATTACCATATGTAATGAGGAATAGTGTTTGTTCTCCAGATATTCGCACAAAATATATAACTGATATATATATTGAATTGTATAAATTATTTATTTTACAAAATGATCAAGATATATATTTAACAAATGATTCTTGTTTTAAAAATATGAAAAATCTATTTTTAACTCCGTTCAAACGAGTTCCTATTACGTTAAAAGAATTAGATAATTGTAAAGAATTTGTAGGTATAAAAAGAGCACGATTATTAAAATTTCATTTAAATAGGTATGCGCAATTATATAAGTCTATACAAGAAAAAAATATTTATAAAGCGATTCTATTTGTTAAAGTATTCAATGAAACAAGACTCCCAGAATGTATTTTGTCAATTATTATGGAATATTATTTTTGGTAACACCAATAATCATAATAGAATATAAATTATTATATAAATTTAGAAAGGTAGGTAAGGCGAGCCTAGCCGTAAAGGCAAGGAAAAAGCAAATGTTGCAAAGTGATTCCGGTTTTGAAAATTGGACATTTTTTTTGTCCATTTTTGAAAACCCAAAACACTTTATGGAAAAAAGAATTCCTTGCCTCCTTGAAAAAGTGATTTAGAGCTTAATGATTTAAAATTTAAAAATTATTAAAAATATTTGTTATGATAATTTTTTATAAAAATAATTATTTTTTATTTTATTTTATGCGGAAAACTATTTAGGGATTTTTCCATTCTAACATTATAGAATGGTTGTTATAGAGTTATCGCTCAAAAATCCCTCTTATAATTGTTCAAAATGTTGTTACCATACGCAGAGTAAAAAAGATTTTAATAAACATTTAGCGACATCTAAACACAAACTTAGAATAAATGGTGATAATTCGGTATTGAAAGCATATCAATGCGATATTTGTTGTAAGATATATAATTCACCAAATGGTTTATGGTATCATAAGAAGAAATGCGGAAAATCCCAAAATCCCAAAAAAAATCCTCAGACGGAAGAGGTGACAAAAATAAAATTGGATATGTCAGATAAAGACTTAATCATGCACCTTTTACAACAAAATAATAATTTAACACAACAAATAGTTGAATTAGCTAACAAACCATCAATAAGTAATAGTAATAGTCATAACAATAGTCATAACAAACAATTTAATATTCAGGTTTTTTTAAATGAAACATGTAAAAACGCAATGACAATCACTGATTTTGTTGATTCATTAGATATAAAAAATGATGAATTAGAAGATATAGGGAAGCTTGGTTATATAGAAGGAATATCCAATATTTTTATTCGTGGATTAAAAGATTTAGATGAAACCGAGAGACCAATGCATTGTACAGATAAAAAGAGGGAAACTTTATATATCAAAGATGTGGAAGGTTGGAATAAAGATGAAGGAAAAGAGAAAGTAAAAGATATGATAGATTTAATTGCTAATAAAAATCTAAAAAAGATACCTATTTGGCAAGTGGATAATCCAAATAGTAATAATAGAGAGAGTAAAAAGCATGCTGAATATGTTCAAATTGTAAATCAAGTTATGTCAGGTATATTAGCGCATACATCAAATGATATTGGAATAAATAAAATAATAAAAAAAGTGGCTAATGAAGTTTATATTGATAGAAGTGAGAAGATTCTTTAAGTAGGTTATAGGAATATATTATAAAGTGAATCTATTTTTATGTGGAAAACTATTTAGAGAGTTTTCTATTCTAAAATTATAGAATGTCCGTCATAGAAAATACTCAAAATAACTCATTATATTTTTGTAATTGTTGTCAATTCAACTCCAATAACAAAAATGATTATAATCGTCATTTATTAACGCCAAAACATATGCTTAGAATGTCTGGTGAAAACTTGGTATCCAAAACATATAAGTGTGATAATTGTACTAAAATATATAAATCGCCTCATGGTTTATGGTATCATAAAAAGAAATGTGAAAAAAAAGATATTCAGCAGATAGAAGATATTACAAATATAAAATTAGATATTTCAGATAAGGCTTTAATCATCACCCTTTTACAACAAAATAATAATTTAAAACAGCAAATAATTGAATTAATTAATAAAATATCAATAAATAATAATACAGAGGTGAATGAGAACGCTCTTTAAGTAGGTTAAAAATATATATTAAATCGCGCCATAATAAGTGGTGGCTTCATCACATTCTAAATGGACTTCTGGTGGGGCAGACCATTCTGTATACTTAATAGCTTTTGATGTAGGACGATCTAAAGAGAGAAGGATTCTAAGCGCAATCATTCTTCTCTCCAATGGATGTTTCTTTTGAGGTATTTTTCTAGAGATTTGTTTCCATCGCCACTCAAATTGTAGGGCAGCAGGCCAATCAGGAAACCCTGATACATGGCAAGCACGTATCCAAGTCTCGCCTTTTAATACTTTGGCACTGGTAGCATGAGCACCACCTTTAATTTCTTTATTATGCTGTCTAAGACGACGGTCTAAATCAACAGTAGCGCCAACATAAGTTGCGTTACTTGTACTAACTAAGAGATAAACATAAGACATTATATAATGTATTATGTGTATATTATTAAGTTTATATTATAATTAGTTATATCAAATCGTCAAATAACTAAAATAACTATTACAAATTATCCTTGATAAAGAATAAATAAGGACATTGTATAACCTAACACCCAAACATAGAACAATATTGTTTTTCTATTTTTTCAACACTTCCTACATTTTTTTGTAATAGTTCTAAGGAAGCATTGATCAATTGTTCAACAATCATTTTATCAATATTAGGTAAAAAAAAATAATTTGATTCAATTAGAGTATCTAATACAATTCTAATAAGTGTTATAATATGTTCTGGATTTTCTAATTCTATAATCATTGCACTAGAATGAAATAAAGTACTTAATGTTAATATTATTTGAGGTATATTATGAATATTAATCATTCTTCCACCAGTTATCATACTAATTTTTGAAACAACAATGTCAATAGTTGGTCTAGATTTTATTATAAAACTTTTAATCCATTCTAATTCATCTGATTGTAAATTGTAATGATTATTGCTAATATTTTGTAGTAAAGTGATATATAAGTTCATATATATTTATAAAAGAAATATAAATACATATTTTTATACTCAAAAATACATTATAAACAACAATTATTTCGCCTTCGGCGTGGCGAGGTTTTTGATGCGATTTTTGGTGTTAGCATATATGGTGTTAATAATTATGCTGTATTAAATTTGATAATATGTTATATATTTATTCAACTAATATAAACGTAGCTATAGAATAATATGATATGCCAAAGACAATAACAATAACAATACCGGATAATGATATAATACCAGAAATAATTTCATCTTTCTCTCCAGAAGAGAATTACTTAATGTTAAAAATAGGAAGTGATTGTTTGAGAGAAGGAAGAAATGTAGTTGCTGGATTAACTCAAAAGGATATATATAATAAAATAAAGAATGAATCCAAAGAAGAAGTATCAAAATTAGAGATGGATTTAATAATACAGAGAGAAATGTCAAAAAAAATGGAAGAAAAAATAGGAAAAATATATGAATTACAAGTAGAACAACTTAAAAAACAAATAGAAACAATGAGACAACAATTATTTAGTTATGAGTCAGAAAATAAAAATATTATAAACATGGAAGTTAGTAAAGTTAGAGAGAAATGTGATTTATTACTTCAAGAAAAAGATAAACAAAATCAATTAAATAGAGAAGTTTTTGATAAGGCTGAAAAAATAATAAATAAAAGTGAAAGTAAGTCATCATCTTTAATTGGTGGTGATGGTGAAAAAGTTTTTGAAAAATTAGCTGAAACTTTTAGAGATTTTAATGGTTATAGAATTGAAGATAAATCAAAACAAGGTCATAAAGGAGATTTTCATTTATTTTTTGAAGAGTTTAATATTTTAGTTGATTCTAAAAATTATACGGAGAATATTCAAAAGAAAGAAATTATTAAAATAGAAAATGATTTAATGATAAATGATAATATGAATTTTGCTTGGATGGTATCTTTAAATACAAACATTAGTAATCATAAAAGATTTCCAATATCGTTTCAATGGGTAAATACAGAATCAGGAAAAAAATGTATATTATTTATTAATAATTTATTGGATCATAATCCACAAGAAAAATTAAGACAGGCTTGGTCTATATGTAATGAAATTTATAAATTAACAAAAAATATTATTAAAGAAGATGATGAATTAATGAAATATAGAGAGAAAGATTTAATATTTCAAAAACAAATTAAAAATTTTCAAGAACGAACTAACGAAATGAAAAGAAATATGAATAGTTCTCTCAATATATTGAAAAACATGGATAATGATTTGATAGAAATATTGTCAAACGCAACAAATGAAATAGTAACTGATACATTTGAAATAAACAGTTGTATAGATGAATGGTGGAATAATAATATTGAATATAAAAATGATGAATCAAAATTAACTTCTACAGAAATATGGAGTAAATTTAAAAAAGAAAATAAAGATTATATAATAGAAAAAAAAATAACAATTGAAATATTCAAAGATAAAATAACAAGTATAGCAGATAGTTCTACTTATATAGAAAAAACGAAAAAAGGAGCTATTGAATTTGTAGGTTTTAAATTTATTGAAAATAAAGAACCAGAGAATATTATTATTGAAAAAATAACTGAATTAAAAAACAGTTCAGTTAAAAAACCAAAAAATAATCCAGATATAAAAAAGATACAAACAGAAAAGTTAAATAAATATTATTCTAATGAAGAGCAGGATATTGTAATATTAAATGATTGTTAAGATATAAATAAAGATATAATGACAATTAGTTCTGATGTGTATAAACAAAAAAATAAGAAATAAAATGGCTGCGTATATGATGTTATATTTAGGAAACGCAAATACGTGTATTTGCTAAATTTAAAAGCCTTTAAATTGTTTCCTAAATATAATTTCTTATTTTTTTTAACTAAATTATCAGCACAAAAAAAATGATTTAAAATTTATTTTGGTTACTATATTTTATAATAATTTATATTTAATATTAATTATAAATTGTTAGCATAAATGGTAAGATAATAAATTATAAATAATAATTAGTATTTTAAAATCAATAATTATCACATTTTTTAATATTAATAATAATTTGTGAGCATAATTGGTCTCAAAAATATAATATAAATTATAAAATAATGTATTATGGTATTGTGACTGACATGCTCACAAAAATTCGCAAGAGTTTTAATAATTTGTGACCATATATGGTCTCATTTTTTATAAACTAAAACCAAAAAATTATGAGAGCATAATAGCTGTAATATAAATTATAAATAAAATTTGTTATC
>Ga0214192_1000289_pt1 | contig 32182 bp, 28 predicted proteins | sample TroBogEpilimnion_44_FD_153030 | JGI IMG/M metagenome (GOLD analysis project Ga0214192, IMG submission 153030) | Freshwater microbial communities from Trout Bog Lake, WI - 29JUL2008 epilimnion | ecosystem: Environmental > Aquatic > Freshwater > Lake > Epilimnion/Euphotic zone | place: Trout Bog... | reverse complement strand
TTCCGGATTTTGCTACATTTGTTATATCAGTATTTGTATTTTCAAAGTTCATTACAGAATTTACACCAGAAATAATATTATTTTGTGTAGTATTTAAACTATTCACTTCAGACTCTAACTTATTTACATCAGTTGTAATTGTATTATATATATCATTATTAATATCATTTACTTGTTCTACAACATATTTTAGATTTGATAATCTATTAACTGTTTCTCCTGAGATTTCTCCACTAGTTGTGGAAAATGCTATAGATATCTGTTCTTTATAATTTAAATAGTCATATATAAAATATATAACTATAAATGTCAGTATAAATAAACAAAATAGTAAAACTACTAATGCAATTATATCCATTAAAGAGAATATACACTATATTTTATTAAGTAAAAAAATCCGCATCGTCTTCACTTTCACCACCGTTAAATTCATCATTATCTTCGTCATTTCCTCCACCTCCAGATTTAGGTTCAGCTAATGCATTTTTTCTTCCAAATGATACGTCAATCGTTTTTATTTCTGACCCACCTTTCATTAATGTTGTGGGGCTAGGACTGAGGCTGGGGCTAGGTGATGAACCTGGTATTGTTTCTATTTGCATAGGTAATCCATTCCCATAATTAATAGGAGTTGGTAATGGGCTACCAATACCTCCATCCAATCGAATAATTGAATTATCACCAATTAATTTTGGTTCATTTTCTCCAGCACCTAAATTAATTCCTTCCCATCTTGTCGGAGTAATTGGATAAATATTAGCAGATGGAGTTGATGCGGTTGATGGAGTTGATGGGGTTGATGAAATTAAATTTCCATCTCCTGCAATTCCAGTTAATCCATAGTTATCATTTATACCTATAATATTTGTACTAGGTGCTAATGCTTGGCCTGGAAAATTAAATGGATTGTTATCAACTGAAACATTCATTGATGCCATATCGCCCTCTGAAGAAGCCGGAATTAATGAAAAATCACCTAATGCAACTTCATCTACACTATTTTGAAATTCAGGCATAGACCCACCTGATTGTTCAACTTCTTCTAATTCTGTTGGTTCTTCATCTTCTTCAATTGTTTCCATAGTATCTTCAAATTCCGAATCTATATCATCATTATCACTATGATATTCTTCATCTTCTATATTTTCGGGAGCTAATCTTAATTGAAGATTCATTGCTTCTAATTCTTGTATTAATAATTTTAATGAATATGGTGTTTCAATTACACTAACTTCTTGATTTTTACAACGAGGACATTCGATTATTTGTCTTTGAGGAGCATAGGTTGCAGCAGTACCACATATTTTGCATACAGCCCATTCATATTTATCAGATTTTTCCATCATAGATTCTTTTATAAATTGCGCTAATCCATGTGATATCAATGAATCACGTTCCATTTCACCAATACGAAGTCCTCCTCCTGCACTTCGTCCAGATGTTGGTTGTCGTGTTAATTGCACACGTGGACCAACATCGCGTGAATGCATTTTATCAGCAACCATGTGTTTTAAACGATAATAGAAGATTGGGCCCATAAATATTTCAGTCTTAATCTGATCTCCAGTACGTCCATTATATAATATTTCATTTCCGTATTTTTCAAAGTTATGTTTTTCAAGATTATCAAACATTTTTTCTTTATCAAATGGAATAAATACAGTACCATCTCCAGTTGTTCCTTCCATACAACATAATTTTGCAAAAACAGTTTCAACCAAATGTCCAATCGTCATACGAGATGGAATTGCATGTGGATTAATTATAATATCTGGAACAATTCCATCTTTTGTAAAAGGCATATTTTCTTGTGGTAGTATCATTCCAATAACACCTTTTTGCCCATGTGAAGAGCAATTACCTGTCCAAACTGGTTTTCCATTTTTACGAACATAAAATACATGTGAAGGTACTTCTATGCAATATACTTTTCCTGTATAATTTATTATATTTTCAGTCTGTCCTTTTTGTGTATGTACGTGTCCATGATTTATAGTAGGATTATTTTTTGTTTTTATAATATTTACTGATAAACAATCGTAATTATTTGTTATTTTTCTACCTTTAATATAAGATGTTTTTTCATGTGCTTTATATAATAATTTAATATTAGCTGACCATCCACAATGTAGCGCTAATCGCTGAACATCATCTGCTAATTTTTTAGAACTAGTATAATATATATCACATTTTTTTGGTGTTACAGTTCCATCTCCTCTGCGAAGTCCATTGTATAAATATTGACATTGTGTTGCACTTAATTTCCATACCCATTCTGGTAAATATTTATTTGGTGCTCCAACACTGAATGGTAATAAAAATTCTGCTAATTGTTTATTTGATATTAAAATACATGTATTGTGCTCAATTGGATTATAACCTAATATTTTTATTATTTCAATTAGTCTTTCTCTGTCCTCTTTTTTAATTTGTGCAATTTCTACAAAATAATCAGTTGTTTCACTATTTCGATCATTACGTTGTGTTTTAGAAATACGAGCCCATCCGTCTGATATCCAAAAACCAAAAAATTCTAAAAAGTATTCCATATTTAAAATTTTTTCGTTTTCATTTTCTGTGGCTGGAATAATTAATTGGTAATCTTCATTACTATTAATAGCTGACTTAGCATATGATACTCTTTTTCCAATTATATCTTTTGCCTTGATTATTTGATACTTATTACTATTTCTTGTTTTAACATACATATTATGATCCATTGTTACACATAAATCAACTTGTTGACTACGTAAATCATATATTTCTTCATCTACACATTCTACTTCATATAATTTTGTTGGTTTATCAATTTTAACAATTTCGCCTTCTGATAATGTATAAACGTCGTCTTTTAATGTGATTTGATCAATATATTTCCATCCAGATGTAGTTAAAACTTCATGGTCAGGTGTTAAGCAATTTTTATCACCAAGTTCTGGTTTACGCACCTTTCGAAAACGAACTTTACATATACGATTCAGTTGATTCTTAGAATTTTTTACACCACCTGTTTGATCTACCATAAAAACTTTATCTATTTTACCATAATGATGTACATCAGATCTCAATGATACATCTGTATAAATTTCTTCTTTTTCTTTATCAATAAGAATACCTTTTTTAACTTCTTTATCACGCGTATTTACATGAACCATGCCAATAATAACTGCTTCTTTTCCTTTTGGAATATAAGATTCTTCTTTAATAATACCATTATTTCCTAATAATTTATAATCTGCATGTTTAATATTATTTACAGCAACACCGTTATTACGTAATTCAATTGGATTTGTAAATTCAAGCCTTTCATTTTGATTTAATTGTTTTTCAGTTGCAACCATAGTTTTGTAAGCAGTAATATTGTAAAATCCTCTTTCTATAGCGTTCTTGTTTACAATTACACTATCTTCTTGATTAAAACCAGTATATGTTGCAATAGCTACTATTGCATTAAACCCGTTTGGCATTTGGTTTGCTCCATTATAATGCGATCCTGCTGTACTAATAATTCTTTTTTGTGGATAATGTTGTATATAACCCATAGTATCAAAGCGTTTTCTAAAATTAGTCGCATAAATACCAATAGCTTGTTTACTTTGTGCAGCATGAAAAATCACACGAGGAGCTTGATTATGATTAAGAAAAGGTACAATTTGTGTTACTATGCTAAAAAGAGTTGAAGGGTGTATTTCTGCATGAGTATGAAAAGGGCTTATTTCGTTTTTATTTAAAGCAATAAAAAGTGTATTTTCTTCTTCTATATCTAAATATTCAATACAACCTTGACTTTTTTCTAACGATTTTAAGATAAAATCGTGATCCTTACCTTGAAATTCAGGTAAACTATATGGAGATATATATTCTTCAGTATAATATTTTTTATCATTCTTTTGTTCTGATTTTAATAACGATCCATAAAGTAAATCATACCATGTTAATTTTTCTTTTGAACTTGTAGCTACTTTTGAAAATAGAATTTCTTGATTTTCTATAATAAGAAGAGGACGACATGGTCTGCCAGATTCAGTTTGAATTCTTATTTCTTTAATATTAATATTCCAGCTTATTGATACAAATTGATTAATAAGACCATTTCTACGATATAATCTAAATGTACGAACTAAATTTAATGGATCTTCTGTTATACCATACCATGCTCCATTTAAAAATACTTTAATTGTTTCTTTTTCTGCAGCTTTTAAATGAGTTATGTTACGCAGTGGAATTACATCTAAATCTTCTAATAATTCTATTAAAAGATATGGAGAAGTTCCTGATGTAATTTGTGTCATTATAGCAAAATTTTTAAGATAACCAACAGATGCTCCATCTGGCGTTTCATATGGACACATAATACCCCATTGTTGAGAATGCAATCTATGTGGACTAGTAATTTTAATAGTTCTATCAAGAGGCATATTAACTCTTCGTAAATGTGACATAAAACCAATGTAACTTATACGAGCTAAATCTTGAACTTTTCCCTGCTCGGGATCTTCTTGTACAGGTCCCCACATACCTTTTAAAGAACGTTCAAAAACATCAGTTATAATTGAAGAAGGGATTACACGATGTAAATTATCAACACGCACTATATCTTCAATACGTACTGGTGTGATATTTTTCCAAGGACCATAGTTATATTGTTCATCTAATTTGTCTCTCACAAATTTTCGAAATTTACTATATGTTTCTTGAAAAAGTTCTGCTAATAAAATTCCACTAATATCAACTCGTTTAAATACATAACTGTCTCTGTCGGATGGTAAATTAATGTTTAATGCTGTTTTCATTAATACAGATATAAGGTATCCTAAATACATCGCTTTCTCACGAATAGTACCTTCAATATTTGGAAAAAGTTCAAGAGCTAATATTGATTTTACTTGTTTTATACTTTTAAAATATGTTCTATCTATCATACGATCATGTGCTTCACTCATTGTAAATACTCCACTATTTGCTCCATGTACTAATGATGGACGTAAGAAATTTAAAAATTCAACTGGAACTTTTTCAATGGGGCCGCATATTGTTTCAATTATTTCTTTATCAGATTCAACGCCTAAAGCTCTAAAGATAGTAGCTAGAGGAAAATTTCCTTGAATAGATGGCAAAGAAACTAATATTGCTCCTTGCATTTTTAAGAAATCTTCTTTTACCGGCTTTTCATAACATTCTTTGGTTTCATTTTCATAACAAGATATTTTTATAATTTTAAATTCAACTCTTCTTGGAATAAGCGAACTTTCACCAGATTCTCCTGTACATTGAATATATGCACGATACGAATAATCTTGATCGTCTTCTAATTTACTTATAAAAAGACGATTAGTAGTAATACGTTCTTGAGAAATAATTACTTTTTCCTTACCATCTACAACAAAATATCCACCAGGGTCCATCGGACATTCGTTAAAACCTTGTAATACAGCTGAACCCTGGCCATGCAATATACAAGAATCAGAATGCAACATTAGAGGTATAGCACCAATTAATGTATATGGAAATGTCTTTGTAGTATATTCAATACCCTCTTTATAATAAATAATATCAACATCAGCATATAATTTTGTAGTATATGTCATATTTCTAAGACGTGCATCGTGTGGATTTAATAACATCGGTTTTCCTTCATTATCGAGAATAGTCGGTCTATCTAAATAGAGTTTTTTAGAATCTTTACCACCTATATATACTTCAACACGTATCTCTTCTTTATTGGCTTCTTCATTTAATTTCAACATAGTAATTGGATTATAAGTTTTAATAGAATTAGGAATGTAATTCTTTAAGAACTGCCTATAACTATCCAAATGATGTTTTGTAAATGGATACATATGATCCCGAAAATATATATCTAAAATATCAAATTCATTCATTATAATATATCTATTATATATCTCTATCAAAATATTAAAAACAGATTCTTATATAATATAAAAATTGAATTTCTTTAATTTTTTCTTCTAATTTAAAGAAATGTTTCATCAGGATTGGGAACCTGTCATTGTGCGTAAGAAGCCAAACCTTAAGGATCCAAATGTACAAAAAGAAACAATAGTAAAGGATAAGACACATGAAGCTCGAAGCCATATGAATAAGTTTGAATCTGATATTCGTGCTAATCCAAAAGAAGAGGCGCCTGCAGTGGCTCCTCTAAATATTCTAAGTCCGGCAATGCGTCAATCACTTATCCAAGCACGAGTAAGTCTAAAGATAAATCAAATAGAACTAGCAAAGCAACTATGTGTAAAACAAGATATTATACATAATCTAGAAACCGGTAAGCCTATCCAAGACAAGAGTATTCTTCAAAAACTACAAAGAAAGTTGGGAATCTCTCTAAAATTTGGAAATTAATAATTATCAATATCTGATTGAGATATATTATAACCTTCATTGATTAATCTATCTCTTAATTCATTTAATCGAATTCTTCTATTCATATTAACATCAAATGCACTAGGTTTTAATATTGATGAAGGACCTGAACCTGACGATGGCGAAAATAAATTTATATTATATTCATCCATTAATTTTTGTACATCACCATCTAAATACTTTGATAAATTATAGTTACTTGATGGTACTGTATTTTCGTTTTTTTTAGAATATATTGGATTTACTGTTATAGTTGAAGGAGCAGGAGCATATAATGATAAAAAATCACCATATTTAACTTTATCAATAGGAGCAGTCGGATCAACTGTACCACTTATTACATCTGCCGAATATTGATCTCGTTTATCTTGCAAATCTTCTATATATTTTTTATGATCTTCTTCTGCATCCAATCGTGCTTTTATTTGATCATCTGTTTCATTGCCATTAATTCCAGGTGCAGATGATGGAGAATTATTGTTATCATTTTCGTCATTTGTATACTCGTCGTTAACTAAATTATTTATATCAATGTTAGTTAAATCAAGTTCATCAATAATATTGTCATAAATATTAGAAGCTGGGCTTGGTCCTTTATTTGCTATAGAATTGTCTATTTTACTCTTTAAATTATTAACTGAAGGAAAATATTGTAATATATCATTTATATGAATATTTTTATTTTTCTCTAAATATTTAACTAATTCAATATATCTTTCAAAATAATTAAAATCTTTATCAAACTCTGGAATTATTTGTTGATCTTTATTTATATAATAAGACGATGGTCCTTTCCCTTTTGCAGCCGGGGTATTGTACATAGCTTTTGTATAATTTACATTTGGTTTTAAAATAGGATTATTAGGAGGCAATATAATTGTTTCTTTTAGTTTATTATTAATTCGCAAGTAATATAATAAATTTTCTAATCTTTTTCTATATTCTTCATCTGGATCAAATTGCGTAGCATTTTTAGAATATTCATCATTGATTGCTGGAGAGGAACCAGATATATTTGATAACTCATTATCATTAATATCACTAAATATTGATCCAAATGTAGGATCTGTAACTTCGTTATTTTTACCATCAAATACACAAAGCGCACCTGTATTTTTTAATAGTAATGTACATGAACTTTTATCAATAGCATTATCTGTTTTAATAATTTTTATAGATTTTACTAAAATTTCTCCAGAACCACTCGGATTATTTTGCGTATAAATATTCAATGAATCGTCTTCAAACTGAAGCCGATTATTATATTGACCATTAAATTTATATACTTTTATTGGTATTGCATATTTTGGTATAATATTATTTGAACATAATTTATCAAATGGTATATTTTTAATATTATAGTATATACCAAATTTAGTTAATCCCAACATAAAATAAAATTTATTATTTGGTGATATAAGCATGTATTTACATCCAGAAAACATTTCGAAATTATTTGGAAGTATATTTCTAACAAGTTCTAAATGGGAGTTTACATTAATAAATGGTTTAATACGATCATCATTAATATTTATTTGATATGTTCTAAAATATACAGATGGATAAGCGTTTGATTTTTTTTGAGAATCATATATACCCATCGCTTTATGTACCACATCACTTTCTTGACATATTTCTCCTGTATCACTACGGCATCCAAATTGAATTGAACTGGGATCATAAATTGGCTTTGGCGGTGGCTTTGGCTTGGATGGATGATGAGATGCAGGCGTGTGTGCAGAATTATTTTTCTTTTTTTTAATTTTATCAAAATTTATAAAAGTTTCATTCTGTTTTTTATATGCAGCATTATTTTCATTAACATAGGTTGGTTTAATTTTACCAGGTAAACGTATTTGACATTTATCGTATGGTCTTAATTTATACATTGAGTTATACAATAATCGATATATCCATCTATGACATATTGATAAATAATAATAATTTGACCATGGTTTTCTTTCTGGAGTTAATGAAGGAAAATAAAGATAACCTTCTATTTTATTTGGATTATTATTATTTTGAATACTTAAATCATAAGCAACAAATAAATAAATTGGACCATATACTTCGCGGTTATCTTTATAACCAGATATTTCATATATTTTCTGGTCATCTTTGTTATTGATTAATTGAATATTTGTATCATTTGGTATTATATTCATATAAGAATACCCTGCGGAATCAAAATTATTATGAATAACTACCTTTTTAGTCGTGGCAGCGGAAGGATTAAAACCAAAAAAACTTAAATTAAATGATGATGGAGTAGATGTAGGAGCAGATGCAGGTGCAGATGTAGGAGCAGATGTAGGAGCAGATGATGGTATATTTGCTGAAGGTGTTCCAAACGTTTGTGGATCTGGTAAATTTGTTATTATATATATTATTTGATTCATTAAAGTATCATAGTTTGACGCCTTAAATTTATAATACAAAAATGGTGATGAACTTAATCTAGGATAGTCATAATCATCTCTAGTTAATCCAGTGCATCCTATTAATGTGAATAAAGGATCCATTTGAGGATATAATGGAACTATTGGAACTGAATATTTGTGACCCATTTGCACTTACAATCTATATCTATTTTTCTTCTTCATTTTCACTCGTTTTTTGCATTTCTTCTAAAACATAAGCAATTCTATCTTGATATGATAATAATTTAATCATCAGTTGTGTTTGCTGTATTTCTTCAAGAGCTCCTGTATCTTGTGTTTCAATTGCTTTCTTAATATCATTTTGTAGAGTATCAATATTTTTAAATGCTCGTTTCCAGCTTGAAATAAATGCTTTTTCTGAATAAATTTTTACTCCTTTTTGTTTAATATCTGGAAATTCTTCAGAAATTCTTTGAAATGCAATTTCAGTTCCATTTGTAAGTGCTAAGAGTTTAACGCCACTTAATTCAATATTCTCAGCGTAAACCTCATTTCCGGTATGATCTTTTAATAAAATACTACATTCTTGTAGTCTTCCACTTTTAACTTTTGAATTTTTTTTTGTATTTGCATCTTTACTCTTCTTTATTGTTGTACATAATACAATTAAACTATAAGCTTGATCTGTAACTTTTCCATTTGCTCCTGTAGTCGATTTTTTTCTAGATCCAGATCCTGATCCAGATCCTGATCCAGATCCTGATCCAGATCCAGAAGCTCCGTCATTTTTTTTTCGTGTTTTTGGACTTGATGGTTCTGTTAATAAATCAATATATGGTTTAAATAATATATTTTCAACTTCTCGCATTCTTAAAGCTTGAATACGGTCTAATCTCTTTTTGTCATTATGATAAAGAGGTTTTTCTAATAATTGGTTTTCAATTTGATTCCAATAATCAGTGGATCTCTCATAATTTGGAAGTTTATCTACGCAAAGTGCATATAATTGACAGATTGGTTTAATTAATTGATTTGTAATATAAAATCGATAATCTGGTGTAAGATTCATCTCACGAATATAATCAGGATGTTCAATACGATCTCCTTGCAGTGCTGATTTATTTTCAGAAGGAAGTTTAATATAAATATATGGAATACGGTCATTAACCATTGGTTTATTTCCTTCATCTCTCTGGCCCATACGTTTTGCCAGAACTTTATGCGCAATCTTCGATGGATCTTTATAAGTTGCTTTGAGTGTTTTTGAAATTACCAAATCTTCCAATGCAATTTTACCATCAACCATTTCTTGTAGTTTTTCTTTCAAAAACTCAACTGAACCAGCGAGATTCTGTGAATTTAGTAGCGCATCAATAATACCGCCATAAATCTTCTTAAGAATTGGAGCATTATCTCGGCGCTTTAGAACAATTCCCATCGATTTTTGTTTTGGCTTTTTATTCACATCAGTTTCATAGAGATTTCCAACATAACGCTTTTTTGAAAGTAATAGAAGTGGATATAAAGTTTTCTCATATGCTAATGATTGATATTCTGGTAAAACAGATTTAATTGCTTTTTCAGCATGTTGACCAATCTCAATTCCTTTGGCAACTGCTTCTTTCCCAATAAGTTTATTTCCATTTTCATCTTCATACTTAAATTTACAGAATATAGAGTCTGTATTTTTAACTATAATATTACCAATACCAGCCTGAAAATTGCCTTCTTCAGTTTCTAAATCATAAACATAATCATCATACGAATCATATAACTTTTCAATCTTTTTAATTGCTCTTTCTTCTTTCCTAAAATTCTTATTACTCCATGTAATTCTATAAATATTCATTTTATCTTTTCTCGAATTAATTGAAACATTATAGTTTAAAGATTTTAATAATATAAAATATGTTTGAGCTGTAATTTGATTTTTTGTATCAATTCTATGACAACCATTTTTTTGGTAATCTTTTCTACACCCATCACTATCAAATAATCCTTCAATGAATGCTTCTTTTATTTCTTTATTTGAATTTAGTATTATAATTGGTACTTTCTTACAGTTGTCATCTGTATAACATTCTTTCCTATATTTAGCAGTTAACTCTTTTATAAATCCATATTTATTGCCAGATGGTACTAATTTATATACACCTGAACTTTTAATTGTATCTAATATCTTAAATGTATTATTTGAATATATTATTGCTAATTTTTCTAAACATTTGTTTAATATATTTAAATCTGCATTATTTAATGCCCATGAATTTTTAAACCCATTTTCATATTTATAAGAATTACATGAACCATCTCCAACAAAGAATCCATAAATATATGCAAGTTCTAAAGAAATAGTATTATTTTCCCCAGTTAAATTTGGAAATCCAGTTAATAATTTTGTTCCTACTGTAACTTCTGTTGGTTTTATGATTTCCTTATTTTCAGATAATAATGAATGATCTTCCGTTACATCCACAAGTCCAGTATGCGTTAAGATTCGATATATCGCTTTATTACACTTATGCTTAATAACTCTTTTAATTGATGACCATCCATTACTAGTCCATGTTTCATAATTATTTATTTCAATTTGTTGTTTTTCTCTGCGATTTGAATCTTCTGCTTTGAAAACATCATATGGTTTCCATAATTCATTAGAAATGCTATCAATAGTTTTTGTTGTGACTTCTCCTGTAATTTTATTTCTTAGTAAAATTGGAGTATATGACATTACAGAGTCTCCGTATATTACTTCAGCTCCATATTTTTCCTCCATAAACTGTTTGGCAATCATAATCATATTTCGCCCAGTTGCTGTTGTACATGCTGCAATCTCCTTCAAATAAATACTGCTGAAGCGGCTACCCGTCTGACCATATAGAGAGTTTGCTGTAATTTTGAAAGCAAGTTGAAGTGCATCTAAAATTGCAATTTCAAATGAACTGAATGTATTTTTACGATTTGCAATATTACTATTCTGAATTACCCATTTTCCACCTTCAACGTCTTTAACGGTTATTTTTGTAGTATCATCTTCTTGTTCTTCTGCATATCCTGTAATTGTTTCACCTGTATTTAGTTCAAATGTTTCATATTCCATTTTCTTTCGTGTATTTTTACGTTGCTTTAGCAGATTCATCAAAATTGTTGGAATAATTCCCTTCTTTCCATTTGGTAATTGCGCAAATGTACATGTTTTACGATCAACTACTGTCTTTTTATCGCCCTTACCTTCGTATACATCATATTCAATAGTCTTATAGGTAATACCTTTGCTTTCAAGATTAGCATATTTTTCATCATTTACATAACAATCGTGTGATAAATTACAGGAAATCATAGATGAAGGATATAGTGAAGAATAATCAAATACTACAATTGGATCATCTAGATACATCCCTTCAAGTGGATCAAGTACAATTGCACCTTCATACCCTTCTTCAATTGATTCTCCATATGCAGATTTTAGAGTTGGAATTAAATAACTCTTTGATCGGCACTCTTTTGCCACTAGACTGAAAATCTTAATACCTTGTCCGCGCATAAATAGGAAACTTAGTGGAACTGAACATACATTTCCCATACCAACATTATTTTCAAGAACTTTGAGTTTGTGCATAAGACGATTGCATAGTGCGCAATCCTGAATACAGTATCGCGCAATATCTGCTCGATCTTCTGCTGTTTTTAGGAATTTCTCAAAAATATCCTTTGGCTTAATATCATCCTTTTTGTCTCCTAGAAACACATTCGCTACATGATCAAGTTTATAGGAATCTAGCTTATGATCACGTTGCATAACCTTAAACATATCTATAATAACTACTCCATCCATATCGAAAAAATGCATGATATTATCTCCAAGTGCTGATGAGGATAGTTCTTTCTTATCAAGAATTAATTGCCTATTTTTTTGTCTACCTAATCCAGATGCAAATTGTTCTTCAATTCCAAGTTCTTGTATACGTTCCCACATGTAATTCATATCAAAACCGAAAATATTATAACCAGTTAAAATATCTGGATCTAAACGCTGAATAAGCTCTTTCCAGGCTATTAGGACTTCATCTTCAGTCTTATAAGATTCGACACATACTCCTTCAATATCACTGCATGATTTTAGAGTAATAATATTCTTGTAAATAATTTCATCAGAACCATAACGATTTACAGTTGTCCCTATTTGAATAATTTCATCTCCTCGAAGTGCTGGAAGAATCTTTGTAAGTAACTTATTAAGTTCCGTTTCAGTTCCTACATCTTCATCCTTATCATCATTTTCTGGTAAATCTTTGGTAGAATCATCATCTTCATTTATGAAATCTATAATTGAATCTTTGTCTGAAGTTCCACTTTTTTTAAAAGTATTAAGAATTTTCATAAGTTCTTCAATATATTCATTAAGTTTTGTTTCGATATGAGTAAATAATACCTTTTCTTTTGAGAAAAGTTTATTAATTATTAAATCATTGTTAATAACTACTGTTTCTTCGTAAGCTTTTAATATCCAATTAATAATAGTTGATTTTTCAATAGAAACACTTGATTCTTTCATTACATTAATAAGATCCGTTGCAAGTTTTTTATAATCTTTCTTTGCAACTGGAAAATCACCATGGCTACTAGTACATTCAATATCAAATGATGCAATTAATAATGGTGCAATTTTATTATAATTAACACCGTAAACATCATTACAATCAACTGTTACATTATATGTTGTCCTTGAAAAAGAATCATCTTCATCAGACATATTATCATATGTCATAGCTGGTAACTTTACCCATCCACACGGTTGAATATTACGCTTGTGAATAAATCGCAGAAATGGATCAATATTGCTCTCGTACAATTTATATCCTTCTTCAACTTGTTGTTTTTCTCCAAAATATCTTTTTAGAATATTGAATAGAGCAAGTGACTTCACAGATACCTTTATAAACGGAAAATCTTTACCATTTGTAAAACCAAAGAATTCCTTGCGTTTAACTAATTTTAATCCTACAAATTGTTCTCTTAGTCGATAAGGGATAATGAAAGCATCATATGTTTCAGTTTCCCGTTTTTTTGTTCGCTTATTAATTGAAGTTTTTGTTTTTGTAATTCTTTCGTACTTCAATTTATTTTCAAGACGACTTACTTTTTGCTTTATAGAATTATCAGTATCATCTGGAGAAACAGGAAGTTTAATAAAGAAATATGGTTCAAATCCAGTAACTTTTGCACAAACACTCATGCCATTATCAGTTACTCCATACATACAAATTTCATATTCTGCATTTTTTTTATCAGGATCATTTGAATACCCATTTGCCCGTCGAAAATAATCTGCAGATCTGTCATTTTCTGGAATAAACCAGTCATTAATTTGAAAAACAAGATCTTCTGAATCTGGCTCTAATACATCTGCATTTCTCGTCGGAAATATATTACTCATATATATAATTCAACTATGATTCTTAAATAAAAGAATTAATCAATTCAAATTTTCTTGTAAGTGTATAATGGAGTACGAAGGAACTTTAGTTCTTGCAATTACAGGTGTCATAATTTATTTAGTCTATGATACTTATTTTATGGGAAACTTGGAATATGTTAAAAGTACTGTTGATGGTAATTTATATCAAGTTCAAGATTTACCAGATAAACAAGATGCTGCAGATTTATTAGCACATATCAAAGAAAATTTAGATCTATTAGTACGTCATTTAGAAAAAATAAATCCAAGTGATCAAAGAGTACAACGTATGGTTGCAAATTTTAATTCAGAAAAAATATCAGAAGGCGTTGAAAGTACAAAATATACAAGTTATTCAGTAAATAAAGGTGAAAAAATTGTTTTTTGTTTAAGATCAAAAGATGCAAATAAAACTTTAACTGATTTGAATACAATGATGTTTGTGGCTATTCACGAACTTGCACATATTTGCACAAAAAGTGTTGGACATACTGAAGAATTTTGGGCAAATATGAAATGGTTACTTCAAGAATCAATTCAAATCGGTATTTATAAAGAACAAGATTTTAAAATTAAACCTCAACCATATTGTGGTATACAAATTACAGATTCTCCTTTAAATCATTAAACTAAATACAAAAAATGAAATTAGATTTTAAGAGGTTAATTTTAAAAACAGATGGTTGTTATTACAAATATTAACGATTATGTCATTCTTTTTATTCTAGCATATGTACTTAGTGTTAGAGCTGAAAAATACAAAATTAATAAGGATTATGGTCGTATACAAATGATTCCAGCAACAAAAAGTCTAAAATCGAATGTTTATACCTCTAAAATTTTACTTATATTTGCTATAATATATTTTGACTATATATTTGATACAACTGGTCTGCAATATTTAATATTTATGCATGTATTACATATGATTGCTGAACCATGGTTGTAAAGCAAAAAACTAAAGTATATAAAGTTCATTTCGCATAAGTATATTATTAGATGGAATTAGAATCTGAATCAGAAAATCAAGAAATATTTTTAGAAGATTGTTGGTCACTTTATTTTCATGATCCAGATGAGAATGATTGGACATCAAGTAGTTATAAATTAATAGAAACTATTAGTACAGTAAATGATTGGGCTAATATAGATGTTGCATTTTGTGAATTATGGCAAAAAGGTATGTTTTTTATTATGAGAGAACATATTCAACCTTTATGGGAAGATAAACATAATAAAAATGGAGGATGTTTATCTTTTAAAGTAAATAAACCAGAAGTAGCTACTTTTTGGTTTCTATTAAACGGACATTTATTAGGTGGAACATTGGGAAAAAATCAAAATATTTCAGACGAAATATGCGGAATTTCAATTAGTCCTAAACGCAATTACTGTATAGTCAGAATATGGATAAGTTCTAATAAATATGCTAATATATTAAATTACAATATAGCTATTCCAACATATACACAAGTTATTTATAAAAATCATGAAGAAAACAATGATTTTGAGAATAAAAATAAATAAGTTAAATATAGAGTTTTTGTTTTTATGGCAACTACAAGTCAAAATATTATTGATTATTCTTTTACAAAATTATTAGCATATTTTGATACATTACATGATTTTTGTGGTGGTAGAAAAAATAAAATTTTGACAAGAGAACTAATCATTAGCTATGCAATTCGAAATACAGATATAACTGAATGTAAAAATAGAATAATTGATTTTTTTAACAATGATCCTCAAATAAAAACGCAAATAGAATCTTTAATGATATATAGTACAGGTACAGAAGCTTCTTTTGAACACAATGTTCTTAATTTAACTAAAAAATATTTAAATAAAAAAAATATATATCATAAAATTTTTACATTAGAAAGTGATAAAAAGATAACATCTGAACAATTTATAAAATTTTTAAAAGACGTATTGCCAAAAAGTCAATATAATTATGTATATGATACAAGTCATTTAAATACAAATGATGTGTTATGTCATAAAACCTCTACATATATTCCAAAAATATGTGAAACAGTAGCTACAATATTAGATGCTCAAGGTTATACAGGTGCAGAATGTAAAAATTCAACTGATTATACAAATCTTACATATGGATTACAAAAAGATAGAGGAGAACTCATGTACTATAAAGATATAACGATTGAAAATGATAAAATAAAATTAAATGCAAATGACAATCCATCAAAACTAATAGAATTTACAATAAAAAAATATGTCGAAGGAGAACAAGTTGGTGTAAAAGTTTTGTCTGATATAATAACTTATATATCATCTGATGAAAATGATAGAAAAAGACTTTTTAATAAAGCTTTTATTGATCGTATTGTAAAAAAGATGGACTTTTTAAGTATAAATTTAAAAGATGCTAGTAAAAGTGAAAATATAAAAAGTTTATTTGATCTTAAAAGATCAATGGATTGGAATGAAATAGGTTCATGTTCAGCGCTATATGCAATAGAACCAATATTTTTAACTTTAGATTTACCAGCTGTAGCTAGATCATTATTTATACAAGATCAAATTCCTGTTATATCAACTAGTTTAAGTGGTACAACAAAAAGTAATGATAAAAAATATATAGTAACTGTTTATAATAATACACCAATATCTGAAGCAGAAAAGCAATTTGTTATTAAACAATTAACATATTTATCTGATAAATATCAATATACTAAAAATTATACACAAGAAGAAAAAGATAATTTTAAACATTTGATTAGAAATAGAATAGAAGTAATTACATCTAAAAAAAATATATGTAAACAAGAATTTAATAATGAAAATAGAAAATTATATAGATTTATAACACCTGAAAACGCACCTTCTTATAGTCCAAATATTAATGAAATATTTGATTTATTAAATATCGAATTATATTCACATTTATTATATATTTTAGAGTGGTTGTATTGGTTTTTAGATCACAGTGATGAATTTTATTCAAGAATTAAAATATTTTTCACTTTTGATAATGTAACAAATCTGAATAAAGTAGATGCTAAAGATCTATATAATAGATTAAACTCGTATCCGAATTTATTAAATGAATATAAAATAATTGAAGAAGAACAGATTGAATTATTCAAAAATATAGAAATGAATATAAGTATGTTAGATGTTTTATTAGATAAATTATTAAATAATAGAATTGATATTCGGTTAAGGCAATCACTTTCAACTTTTGAAAAAATTTTAAATTTTACAGGAAAAACTACAGATAATAATATTAATATAGGATTAATTGGTGAATATAATACATATTTAAATAGAAAATTTTGCAATACTTTAATTAATATTAAATATATATATACTTTATATACATCATATACTGGTGTAGATCCAGAACGACGTCAATTAAAAATTAATTTTGGTACACGCACTAAAAAACAATATATATTTTATGAAAAATTATATAAATCACTTGATGAAAATATAGAACTTTATGAAACCAAATGTAAAATTCTTAAACCGACTCTAGGAGGGGCAGAAAAGAGAAAACGCGACTTATCACTATCACTCTATCCACCAACTCCTGATATAACTGAAAGAAAACGAAAATTACATAACTTAATAGAAGTTAATATTGAAGAAAAAGAAATAAATTTTTCAGATCCATCGATTTTATATTCAGTATCTAAGATAAATGAAAAAGAAAAAACAATTTTATTAGATCCTTATAAATTTTTGTTATCTACTTGTATTTTAAATACATTATTAGAAGAAAATGAAGATTTTATCACTGATACTCAAGAGAAAGAAAAAGTAATATCTATGAAAGTTGAAAAACAAAAATCAATTGATTATCAAAAAGATGAACAAACACTAGAACTAGAACCATCAAGTCCTGGAATACAAGAAAAAAGAAGAAAAATTAGAGGTGGAGGTGGAAAAACAAAAAATTCAATTTCTTATATTCAAGAAGTTATGAAAAAAATAACAAATATGGCTTTGAAAAAAACCACAAAAAAATGAATATATTTATTTGTAATAAATAAAGTAATAAAGCAAAATGCGATTTTTTACTGTTAATTTTATAGAAAAAGTAGCTATTTTTACATCTACATCATTATCTTTAGTTATACTTGGAGGCAAAAATGATCCACCTAAAGGCGGTGGAGGTAATTATGATACAGTGTCTTTATGTTTAACACGTATTGAATAAAAATAACAAAAATTAGTGAATTTTTATTTTTATATAATAAATATTATTTTGTAATTTTATTTTTTACTTCTTGGCGCGAAGAGTACCAGTCTTTGGACGTGACTTTGGAGGTGGTGGTGGAGGAGGTGGCTCATCTGAAGCATCGGAACCATTGCCATCTTCGCCATCATCTCCACCGTCACCTTCGCCTTCGCCTTGATTATCATCTTGGTCAGGGTCAGAATCTTGTACCATTAGTGGATTTGACGGTTGAGTTGTTGAAGTCTTTGGTGTTGGTGGGCGATTCTTTAATACATTAATATTTGCAAGTGCATCTGCAACTACATCAGAATCATCGTCGTTCTGTGCACTTGTTTCATTTTCATCATCTGAGTCTTGAACAAAGTCTACATTTGCACGCGCAGTTGGTTCAAGCATTGCCTTCACTACCTTCCAAGTACAACCATAACGACCTGCTGCAATCCAGATTCCACTTAGTTGCATAATTACACGAGCCTTACCTCCCTTTAGACTAGTCATGATACTCTTGAAATCTAGTTCTTCTCCATTCATATCTTGAGCAGTAAAACTGAATGAATCTGACTTATTATCAAATGGTAGCTTAACCTTCATTGTAGGTGGATACTTTCCGACTACCTTCTTTGTATCCTTATCCTTGTCAATCTTAATAATTGGTGAAAATAGCTTGGCAACTACACTGCGAATTCCATCATAATCGTCATCTAGCCAAGATAGACGATTCTCGAATGCAGCATCAATAACTCGCTTTTCAATTTCTTGCATCTTTTCGAGAAATACCCTCATCTTCGGATTTACATCTGAACCTGCAAATGACAGATTTAGATCATACTTCTTGTTGACTTGAGTCTTTTCATCAGTATCCTTATCATTCCAATCACCTACGCCATATGGTAGACGCATAATTGGTGTTTGTACAGATAGACGGTCTGCTTCATAGTTTGCATAAACAGTTCGTGCCTTACTCGGTAGAGTCCTAGGCTCAGAGAACTTGAGCTTAGAGGCATCGATTTGCTTAGGAAGAAGAACGTTACCAGTTGCCATCGTGATTAAGGAGTAAATATAAGACGCGTTAAACGCTTAAATCGCTTTTTGCTGATAAAAAATCTTAAAATCAAAATCAATTTTTCTTGTCAAAAAAATATAAAAACCAAAAACATTATTATCATTATGATATGATAATAATGTTTTTGGTTTGTGTTTTTATTTTTCATAGAATACTGAAATAGTCCGGCGGTTCAACATAGGTGCCGTTCTTCTTGGCTTCCTCCACCCGCCGGCGAAGTGCTATTTTGATTCTCTTGATTTTCTCCTCGTGTGTTTCCTCCTGAAGATTCGCGCTCAGAAGCTTTTGCAGCTTTCCTGCATCAGTTTCTTGCTGCGGCAGCAGCCGCGACTGTGGCGGCGTCGACACCTCTGGCTCAAACACTATCTCAGCGCCAGCAATATCTACCTCCTTCTCTTTAAAAATTGTCATCGGAAGAGGGTTGGCCAGATAATGCATCGCGGTAGCAGTAGTCCTGAAAGAAAACGAGGATGGGCGAAAAAGGCCACTGGCGCTGGCATATGCAGTCGTCATTTTTACAAATCAAATTAAAAATTAATTTCAATTTTTTCGTTTTATCATACAAATATTTTACAATATGAAAAATATAATTATTTATTTTATTTACTATATAAATGCCAAAAGGCTTTTTTTTGATTTTTTTGTTTTTTTGCTGATATACCTGATATGCTCACTCGACCTTGCACACTAGCCCGTTCTCGTCGCGTGAAATAACTGGATTCACATAATGTATGATTCCAGTTGCGGCGTCATACTTAGGATGCGATGTGATATCCTGAATCACCCTATGAGTACCGTAATATGGGTGCTTCAGCACACGATTTGTGGTGTTGCCGTGAGCCAGGGTGATGCAGTCGTAACCGTTCACTGTCAGTTGGTCAAATCCCGACAGAACGAAGTTGAACACCTCCCAGCTCGCCGCATCCTCGTTGATAGGAGCAATCTCAATGGGAAACATCCACTTCATCTGTGAGCGATTGTACACCGGATGATAGGCGGTAAGCGTTGGACCGTTGTTGGGCAGAGTCACCATATCAGACACACTGTCCCGATGAATAACCACCTTGATCTGAACTGTTGCGCCGCCCCAAACAACATCGCCCTTGTTCAGATCACGAACCTTCTTTGTGGTTTCGTCGTGCATAAGAACATTGTCGTCGCCAGAGAAGCACCCGCTGCACTTACCGCAGACGCACCGGCCCCCCCACCTGCACACATCGCCGGGGGCACTGGTCTGCTTCTCCTTTGGCTTGGAAACCGCGCCAGTGTAGTTGATGATCGGCGCATAGATATCGCCCTTGGTGCTGGTGTCGAAGTTGTTGATGAAAGTGCTGCCCGACATTTTTGCGAAAGGTTGTAGGATATATGCAAATGCCCGTGTTGCGTTTTATAATTAAAACCAAAATTCAAAATCAATTTTTTAATTTTATAACTAATTTATTTTACAAATTAAATGTCAATGCCAAAAGGCTTTATTTTGATTTTTCTATTTTCTTGTTTTTTGTTTTTGTGTTTAATTGATACCACACACCAAACCATTCTCATCGCGTTCAATATGTGCATCAATGTAGATGACTGTTCCAGTTGAATAATCTGGACGCTTCTTGAGGTCTTCAATCACTTTCTCTGTGCCAAAGTAAGGATGGCTGGCTACAGGGTCGTTTGTAATACCGTGTCCAAGAGTGACACATTCATATACTCCAGTACCGTCTCCTACAGAGAGAATATGCCCATGAGATAGAACAAAGTTATAAACTTCATAGCATTCCTCGTCATCATACGGCTTAGCAATATCATTTGGAAATACCCATTTCTCGTCATCATTCCTGCGAACCGGATGATATTTTGTAATACGAGGTCCGCCGGGAATATGCACAAGTGTATAAGGAGTGCTTGAAATCATTACCACCTTGGTGAGAACAACTGCACCTCCACTGACAACATCTCCAGGATTTAGATCTTTGATACGGATAGTGTTCGCGAGACCATCTGGATTGACAATCCAGACAAGATCCTCTCCGTAAAAGCATCCACACGCAGGGCTACCGCATCCACAGCTCTTGCTTCCAAGCATCCTGCACATACCGCGAACACGTCCTGTCTTTAGATATTCCTCTATCTTATCGTTGTAATACCTAATCCAATGTTCGGTTGAATAATCAACTGGTTTTCCACTTGCCTTCCACTCCTCAAGGGCCTGTGCCTCATAATCCAGCTTATTCTTCAAAAACAAATATATCGGTTCCAGCTTGCGCTCCTCAATGATGCTTGCAGACGCCATTGGTTGGGTGTTTTGGTGTTGGTGGTTGGCTGTTGGATTGATGGATACTGTGTGCGATATGCGCGCGTTTTATAAACAAAAAACCAAAAATGAAATCAATTTTTCTCATTTTTAGTTTTATTTTTATTTTTTTATAATTTGAAATTAGAATTATGATATTAAGTCACATATTATGAAATATTGTTGAAGACATCTTTGCTTCAACTTCAATAACTCCATCTTCAATATCTTCAAAATAATCAGCATATGAATAATTTTCACAAATGCAGTCATATCCTTCAACATTGATTATATGATCTTCGCCTGAAAGAATGAAATCATATAGCAACATTCCATCAGTATGATATGTAGTTGGTTCAAAAATATCACATGGAAAAATAAAGTAATCGTCAAAAAAACGTACCCTATGATAATATCCAACTGCTGGTCCTTCTGGAATTCTTGCAAGATCAACTGTTTCGTCTGTGATTTTTATAACAATTTTTAATAGCACAATAGCACCGTTGTCAAGAATATCTCCGGCTTCCACATCTTCAACGTGCTTGAATGTGCAACCCTCCAAAGCCACCAATCCCCATGGAGTCAGACCCATTTTTCAGATAGATTCGATTCCCAGTTGTTTTGCTTGCAATTTTATATACAAAACCAAAATCAATTTTTAATATTTTTGGAAATAAAAAATTATTTAACTGTATAATTATTATTATAGTAAACGCAAAGTAATTAATATGTCAGATAAAACATGTTATTTATGTTTAAAGAAATTATCACTTGTTGAAATTACAGTTGGTCTATGTAAATGTACAAATTATTTCTGTAAGAAACACAAAATACCTGAATCACATAATTGCGTTTTTAATTTTCAAAAAGATTTTCAATCTCGCCTTTCTTCAAATATGCAACCAATAGTTTCAAAGAAAGTAGCTACATTTTAATTATTATTCTTATACAAATGTAAACATCCAACTGTACACTCGCGGTCCATAACTTCTGCAATATATTTTAGATCAATAGTTTTTGTTATAATTTGTACATCCGACGATGACCTATTATTAATATCAATACATGTTAGAATTAATTGCGCAATCCCAGGTGTCATATTTGAGGTTCGAAGAGTCATTTTTTGAATTTTATTGTTTTTCTTTACTTGTCCAACCCGTAACTTGCCAAGAATATTTACATCTAGCTCGCGTGGTAGAGGCAAATCCACGTAGAGATCCATTTTATTTGCAATTATAATTCAATTAATTTTAATCAGAAAAAACAAATCATTTTTTTGTATTTATTATATATTTTAAAACTATATAAAAAAATTGTTATTACTTATATTAAGTGTAATAAATGGATAAATCAACAAATCTCGTAATTACAAAAGGCACAAAAAATATTGCTAATAATAGATTACTTAATGATGCAGTAAAACTTACTAATTCTATTATTTCTGAGATAGAATCGCGCACTCCTATTACAAATGTAGTAGAGAGTACTTCTCCAGAATCTGAACCAATTCAAATTAGTTATCAATCCGATGAAAATACAAAACTATTACATGAATTTAAAGAACTAAGATACAAGTTAATTAAGTTTATTAAGGAACAAGTTGTAGAATACAAGGTGCGATAAATTGTACAATATCATATCATAAGCTCAAGATCTGCCTTCACTTGCTTCAACAGAAAGGCAACAATATCCTCGCGAGTGAATCGGTCTTTGAGAAACTCGAAAATTTCATCCATGCTCATGGCGTTGAACTTGTTTTCAAGAAATTCGCGAAGTTGAACGACTGTGATCTCGACACGCTTATTTGGCTTGCGTGATTTTTTTTCAGTATTTGGATTTGGTGCCGAAGGAGGATGGGGTTGAAAAGATGGTCTAGAATCAACATCAACAATCACAGGCACGATTTCATTGGCTGTATCGACTGCCATAGTTGGTGGTGCTGGCGGCGCTGACTCTTGAGATGTCAGTGGCGCAGGTGGTGCAGGTGGTGCAGGTGGCAGTGGCGTAGATGGCAGTGACGTAGATGACAGTGGCACTGCTGGCGGCGGCACTGGAACTGATACTGGCACTTGTTTTGCAAGTACCAGGTTTACCTTCCTTGGAGCACCGCGGCGAGGAACAGTCCTTGGTGCTTCAGATGAAAGTGCTGCTTGAACTGCTGGAGGCTGCCGAACTACAGCTGGCAAAGTTGGCAATATACTTGGATTTTTTATAATCGCCTTCACCTCCTCTTCATAAGAATCAGTGCCTTGCATGATGATTTTTGTGATATCGGTTTCAAAGATTGTGTACATGCTGATAGGTGAATTTCTCAAACGAATGTACTTTCTGGCACCATCCAGAAGGCGAACGTTGCCGATAGAGATTCCGCACGGGCGCTGAGAGGATTGGCAGTAAATCACTGCGTCCTGCAGATCGCTCTCGCTGTACTGAATGCCGTTGATCTCCATCGCTCTTTTTTTTATAATATATAATTAATTCCAAAATCAATTTTTACAAAAAAATGAATAAATATTTAACATATCTATCAAATAATTTAATATGGCATCAAATGCAAATATTAATACACATTATATCTTAGGTCAGCGATTTGGTAATGATGAGTCCTTGCAACTTGAATTTAAAGAATTTTGTCTGAAGAATAATATTTATGATTATTATGATCCACAAGATGTGGAACAAATGATTAATAGTGGACGTTTAAATCGCGGTTTTAATCGCGTTGTTTATGATAATATTCGCCGTTATTTTTTATACTATGTGCCAAAATATGCATCGGCATTTAGTAATTGCAATATTGATGAGGGACTTCTCTATATTGGTATAAATGATTTTGGAGAAATAACAGGAATTCCTTTCGTTGGTGATATTGATCATCAAAAAATTGCACATTATTTAGAAGATTCTTTTCAATATATTCGTGGATCAACTAATGATATTCAAGATGAAAAGGAATATCTCTCAAGAATTACTTATGAAATCTCAAAACTGGAAGTTGATACTGAATATCTTGATGATGTAACTGAAGATATTGCAGATAAATATAATGCAATTAAAAAGGAATATGTTTTAAATTACAAGAAATATTTAGATGATAGAGATAAATGGATAATTACTCTTCGCCGTTATATGTGCAAACTTGACGATGTTATCAATAATAATCGCGATGATCTTATTTATTATATTAATAAAAATTTGCAAGTTGTATTCTATAATGATCCGCGAAATTTGCAAATTGCACAAAAACAAGTTCTAGAACGTCTTTATGATAAGCGTCCAATTATTATAAGCAGTCGCGAAGATGATATTGAACGTCATAAGGATAATCCTCATCATTATATTTACTGGCTATTGAAATATAAAGATGAATATGTAGAGAAATATCTCAGAGTTAAGCCAAGACCACCAACAATACCAAAAATGTTTAATGCGCCTTTTTCAATAATTACTCAATTAAGTGATATGCGTTACAAAATTGTGGAAAATACAAAAAATATAAATTATTATTTACTCAAGGTTAAGTTTCCAGGAAACATAGATTTTAATAATAAGCGAAATAAGAAAGTAGCTACATTTGGGGGCCCGTCGCATAGTCATAATTATTTAGAATATAGAACTCTTCATAAACAAAAATGGCAAAAGCGTGCTAGAATAGTTGGCCCAAAAGGACCCTGTTGTATTTAAGTTAAATAAAAAATGAAAAATATGCATTAAAAAATACAAGAATTAAAAAGCAAAATGATTAGAACAGTAGCGTCATCATTTATATTTCTATATCCTATTAATCTAGCATTTTATTATAACGATGTTATTTCTATGAATATTAATATCATTATGTTAGCTTTGTCAGTTTCAAATCATTCACATATTTGGCATCCAAATACATTTCGAAGGAAGCTTATTAAGAATTTAGATAAAATTTGGGTACATATTACAATAATTGCTGCAATTCTACCATGTTTTAATAATACAGAATGTACAAATGGTATAATTCTATCATTGTTTTCTATAGGCTTTTTCTACTTTTATTTACTAGGCGGCGTGTCAGTTGAAATTGAAGATTATAAACCATGGCAAAAAAATGCACATGTTCTGTTTCACTTAATATCAGTTATACAAATTACATATATTAGAGATAAATGTTATTGGAAATTATATTTATAATATATTTTTAAATTAGAAAATGAGTACTACTTTTGATCAAGCAATTAAAAATACTAATACAATACTAGATAATTTTAATAGCTACAAAAATACATTACTTAAAGGCCTCGATGATAACATTAAATTTGAGAATTTTAGTAAAAGTTTAGATTTAATAAATGATACGTATATATCTTTAACATCTGCGTTGATTTCATTCTTACATGAGATTAATTCTAAATATCATTCATATTTATATTTAGCAAGAAAAGCAAATTATATATCTTCTATAATAGTTAATATAATTCCATTATTAATTGCTAAATGGTTTACTAATAAGAATTTAGATGATGATACAATGCAAAAAAAATTACAAAATATATATGATAAAATGGAAATATTATTAAAAGAAACTAATAAAATATTTAAGACATCATCAGAAGAAACTGATAAAATGTTAAAGATATCATCAAAAAATAAGGTAGCAGCGCCTATATTTCGATCGCTAAAAAGTGATAGTAAAAGTAAAGATATTAGTGAAAATTTAAGTTTAAGTTTAAGTTCATCATCTGCTAATAAAGCTCCTACTATAATAAATCAAATAAATAAGAAAAATAATACTTATAGTACTGGAAGAACTTTAATACAGGACGGTAATGTGTTTCCATTGTTATTTAAAGTAAATATTGTAGATGCTGATGACGGTTCATCACTATCACTATCTAATCCAGATGATATAAATATTAATAGTAATAGTACACGTATCACAGTTAGTATACCTGTCCCTGCAGGATATAATACGAGCATATATAAAAAATATGGTCTTGCATTATTAAACTTATGCTATAATCGTAGATCTAATAGTTTATCTATAGATTGGTTTTATGTATATCCTAATGTGATTAGTGAAGCAACCGAAAATGAAAAGAAAGCATGTAAAGGTATTGGTAAAACTATGCTTTGTTTTGGTATTCAATATTTATTATTTAAACTTCTCAATCTTAAATGGTCAAATGTAATTAATTTATCTGCTGTTCTAATGGCTAAAGGAGGTGATATATGTAAAGCTATACCAAAGATAAATCAAGAATATTCTTTTACAGAACTTCGCAATTATTTATCTAAATATAACAATGTAGTAAAATATATTAAATTAGAAAATAAAGATATATTGGCAGAATTAATGTGTATGATAAAACATAATAAAAAATTAGCAAAATTTTATGGATCGCTAGGATTTAAATTTATTAATAAGAATGATGAGTTAGAAAATGTAAATAAAGATACTTCAGAAAAAAATATTACTGTTTTCTTAGATATTTTTTATAGTGTTCGCCGCCCAACGCTACCGATTCATAATATACAGGTAACCTATAATATGGAAACCCGTTTAATACATTTATTAAAGAGTTGTAATGTTAATATAAATTATTTAGAATAGTTTCAATGTGTAGTCGCCTCTAAGTGATGTTTATATCCTAAATATATATTAATCCATCCAAGTGTAATAATACTAATTGCAGTTAACATATGAATAAAATACCAAAATGGTCTATAAATAATGTAGCGCATGAATATCACCCATAATAATTGAAATAATACCAAACTTATTATAATATGTCCCATTTTTACATGCAAAGGCTCTTCTTCATCGTCATCGGCATCTTTGTTTTTTTTAGATTTAGATTTAGCTATTTTTATGAGAATTACTGCAATAAATAGTAATAAAGATGCGGTTATTTGACACACAGTGTGTATAATAAACCAATTACTTCCTACCCAGTTACGAAAAATTGCAATTAATGCTCCTAATGGAAATAAAATACCAAAAGTAATCAATTGAATAAAACCATGAATAATATATAGATTCATTAATTACTATATATATAAAATTCTAGACCCTAAACTTTTTATCGCTTTTTAATTATTTCTCCCCCCCCCCCACAATTTTATGAACCGGTTCTGAACCGGTTCAGTGGTTCAAAAATACGGTAAGAAAATTATCTATATAAAAGTATTATCTTATTATAAATTAATGGATATTCATACTTGTTCAGAATGTAATTTAACTTCTAAATGGGCTTCCAGTATTCGTCGGCATTTTTACAGAAAACATTTAGACGAAAAAACCGACGTTGCACCAAAAGAGATCCCAACTGCATCAAAAGAGATCCCAATTGCACCAAAAGAGATCCCAACTGCACCAAAAGAGATCCCAACTGCACCAAAAGAGATCCCTGATCTTATAGACGATAACAGATGCAATAAATGTGAAAAAATATTATCTAGGCACACCATTTTATTAAAACATCAAGAAAAATGCAAAGGAAAAATTAATAAACTAGAATGCATGCATTGTCATGAAAAATTTACAAATTCTACTAATAAATATAGACATCAGAAAAACTGCAAAGCAAAGGATCAACAATTGATACTTACAGAAAATAAATCAGACGCAGTACCTACACAAATTCAAACACAAAATATAGAAACTCAACAAAATATACAAACACAGAATAACAATAATACACAAAATAATAATATTACTATAAATGTATTAAAGTTTCCTGAAGAAGGAGAAGATTTTGATTTCTTACGTGATCATATTGATAAAGACATGTTTAAAAAGTTATGGGATCAGCAAAATCTTGAATTGGGATTTCGTAAATTTACACATGCAATATTAGATCGCGCAGAGAATAGAATAGTTAAAAAGAGTAATTTAAATACAAAATTTAGTTCAATACATCAAGGAGATAATAAATGGGAGGTGGCTCTAGATAGAAATGTCTTTCCCCTTTTAACACATCAGATGAGTTGTGCAGCATTAGAATGTTCGCATGAATACAAAAAGAAAAGAATTAACCTAATGCGTACAGATATAGAAAGAATATTAGAATATTTAGACAACGTGAATGTAGAAAATGACCAGTATTTTAATAATGCATTGGAAGATATTAGAGTTTTAGTACATAATATGACTATTGGATGGGAAACAAAGAATATAATTGAATAATAACTTATTTATTCTCTATTCTCTTAGTTTAATATCATAATATCCAAATACTTGTTCCAAATGTTCCTTCATTTCATCATAATTTTTGAATCTTTGAATGTCTATATATCCTAATGTTTCGTTTGAAATTAATAATCCATATTTATTTAATAAAGCAGTTTCTGCAAATGAATATGCCATTTTTGGATTTGTTTGAATGGATAATTGTACTCCTTCACTCAAATTGATTATAATGTGATAAATTGTATGATCATACGTACGACTATCCCAATTATATATTGGATTAGTGTCAAATCGATATTTTACATCATAGATATTAATGATATCTATTATAGTTGAAAGCGAACTATACAATTCCATATTTTTAAATTATTTGTATAATAATTTTTCATTTTTTATAAATCTATTAAAAAATGATTTTATACTTTTTGTATGTAATACACTACTATAATTACAATAATGACATCTGCAACTTCGACAGCGACTGTAACTGTAACTGTAACTGCAAATAATCTAGTTACTATTGAAAGTCTAACATTTGCGGCTAATCTTCTTGGCAAACGTATTTTAACTAGCAATGGTACTCAATGTCTCATTGAGAGTGATAATACTTTTATTCGCTTATTTCAAAAACACGCTATAAATCGTAATGTAGAACTAGAATGGGTTAAGACAATGAAATTAGAAATAATTAAAATGGCACGAACTGGCGAATGTATGACACTTACATTAGCTATTGATGAACGAGATGTCAAAATTGCAATGGAAGACCCTGAAATAGGAATGGAACAAGGTGGTTTTAAAGCAATTATTCTAGATGGTCAGCATCGCTGGGAAGCTATGATGGAACTTCTTCAAGAAATTCCAGATATGATATATAATATCTGGCTAGTTGTTTATCTTGTGCGAAGCGATGAAGAAATTGATGCCAGACTAAAAGCACTTAATAAGCGCCGTAATTTTAGTCAAGATGATACAGACAAAGTAGCTACAATTACTCGTTTTTTCCAAGCATTTGATGCTATTATAAAATCGGAAAATATGCGACGGCGATGTGTACAAAAGGTTCGTAAATCAGATATTCTTAATACACCTGCTTTTATTAAGAAGAATAAACACAAGAATGTACAACAGTTTACAGATGCACTTAATACGATTGCCCAAAGTCGACACCAGTATTGGGAAACACGTCTAAACGAAACAGATGGTAAGATTGGCAAGACAGTATTAGGTGATGTAATTCGTTCAACAAAAATGTATCAATTGATGGATGAAACTTGTAAATGGCTAAATGAATTATGAATAAAAATTTGAATTTAAAATGTAGCTACAAATTATATAATACTATAAATGAAACTGATATCTTGGAATATTAATGGTCTTAGAAGTGTAATAAATAAAGACAAATCTATTAAAGCTATTTTAACTGATGAAAGACCAGATTTACTTTGTATTCAAGAAACAAAATGTAGCAGTATTGAAGTAATTCCAAAACATTTTTTAGATTTTCTTACAGCGCATGAATATTCTTATATTTTTAGTTTTGCAAAACGCAAAGGATATTCTGGAACTGCAGTTTTTGTCAAAAAGAATTTACAGGCTGAAATGAAAAACTTGGAAGAAGAAGCTGCATTTATGAAAGATGATGAAGGACGTCAAGTTATCTTAGAGTTTGATAAATTTATTCTTATAAATGTTTATGTTCCAAATTCTAAACCAGATCTGAGTCGTCTAAAAGAACGTACAGAAAAATGGGAGCCTAATATGAGAAAGTTGGTAGAAGATCTTCATACAAAGTACAAAAAAGAAATTATTCTATGCGGAGACATGAATGTGGCTCCAGAAGAAATTGATCTAAAAAATTTTAAAACAAATCGAGGAAAACACGGTTTTACTAATGAAGAACGTAGAGCGTTTCAAGAACTTCTCAAAATTAAAATGATTGATACATTTCGTGATAAGCATCCTATAGAACAAAAATATTCATGGTTTTCATCATTTGCTAAATCACGTGAGAGAAACGTTGGATGGAGAATAGACATGTTTTTAGTTACAAAAAAATTACAAAATAAAGTGATTATTGCAGATATTATGGATAAAGATAAATGGTTATTTAGTGATCATATTCCTGTTATTTTAGAACTGAGTTTTTAGTTTTTAGTTAAATAAATAGTGCCGAGGTCTTGACATAGCACCAGCTGTAGAACTTGCCAGTGATGCTAGTACGAAACTTAAGATTAGGAATCTCAGGAAGCTCAGTGCGAACCGCGATCACATTCACACCCGTTGGGACACGCTCGCGCAGTGCCTTCAGAATATGAGGATACAGCTTATGCCAGTTCTTATGAGCCTCGTGCGCCTTAATCTTAGAGCACGCAATTGACATCGACTCCGCCATATGCTTAAAGATAGTACCGTCCTCTGGAACAATCTTGTCAGAATACTTAGCCTTCAGCTTAGCATCAGAGAGAAAGTACTTGGTGTAGATATCCACAAAGCAGGTAGAATTGTAACCGCAGTTGATATCATTGTCGATGTAAACACGAGGGAAGGAGATGACTACGTTATCCTCCGTGACACACTTGACTTGAGAAGTAAAGTCAGTGTCAAAGCCGACGTGAATAGGTACAACAGTATCCAGGAGAGGATTGAGAATATTGAATCCCGGGTTGATCTTGTGGACCTTGCCCAGGCGATGAACCATGCCAACATGATTGACAGGCACGATGGTGTAGGACCAGCCGATGAAAGCGGCGATCATAATGTTGCACGCCAGCACATAGTGACTAACACACGCCATTTGTTTATTGTAGAGTAGAAGGATTTGATTTGCTGGATGCTGGATGTTTACCTGAGCGCTTTTACAAATATAATCAAAATATGAAATCAATTTTTATTTTTTTTAGAATTAAAATTTAAATTTATTTTTGAAAAATTTAATTTTTTCAATTTCATATTCATAAACATAACGAGGACCTTGTTTATCTAATCGATCAAGTACATGTTCTTCTGTTGTATTTTTATATTCTTGATCATGTTCTTCTTGAATTTTTTGATTAATTTTCATAAGAAGATTATCTGTCATCTTTTCTTTGATGCTATTAATCATTAATAATGTTTTAATTTTAAAATTCAAATTTTTTCTATTTTTTATTTAAAATGGTGACCTAAACCTAAAGTCAAAAGCCCTAAAACTATTTTAAAAAATAAAAAAATTCCCCCCCCCCCACAAAAATACTTGCTCAGTGA
>Ga0214192_1000287_pt1 | contig 32412 bp, 40 predicted proteins | sample TroBogEpilimnion_44_FD_153030 | JGI IMG/M metagenome (GOLD analysis project Ga0214192, IMG submission 153030) | Freshwater microbial communities from Trout Bog Lake, WI - 29JUL2008 epilimnion | ecosystem: Environmental > Aquatic > Freshwater > Lake > Epilimnion/Euphotic zone | place: Trout Bog... | reverse complement strand
GCAAGTTTATCTTAGTGAAAGCAAGAATGAATTGGGAACTAAATTCTATTATGATTGTAAAAAAACCCAACCTAAATATTTTTTTCCATTTGAAATAAACACTGGTTATCTGCAAATAAATGATTATGACCAATGGCACGAAATGATTGGTGACATTGGCAAAGATGAAAATCGTATAAGTTGTCATATTATCTTTTCTCAGTATACTAAAAAAAGTTAAATACCGTATGGTTGATCGCATACTTTATTTTGCCTATGGGCACAATACAAATATTCCCGAATTAAAAAATCGTATTCCAGAGGCACAACGCATTGGAGTTGCGGTTGCACCAAATCAGCAGCTAGAAATAAATCATTATACTAATATCGTAGCAAAAGATGGCGCAAAAACTTATGGTGTGTTGTGGGCAGTTGATATGGATTCATTAAAAATATTGGATTGGTATGAAGGAGATGGCAAAGATTATAGTCATGCTTTTATCGAAGTATTATATAAAGGCAAATTATATAAAGCTTTAACTTATGTAATGATTAAAAGCCGTGATGATATAGGTAAATCACCATCCCACAAATACTTAAAGCATGTATATGATGGTTATAAAATGAATAGAATACCCGCAGACCAATTAAGCATTGCAGTAAGAAATCGTCAAGAAAATTATTGACACGCATTAACCAATAATTTATATTAGATATATGAAGAAAATTGATCACTTACATATGACCCATAAGTTGCTTGATGACCAGATTGATGAATTGGAACGCAAGCACCAATTTCCCGATGCACAAGAAGAAAAGATGATTGCAGACTTGAAAAAGCGGCGATTACAAATCCGTGATGATATTAAATCACTGGAAAATAGCAGCTTAGACCATCGGAATAGGGGTTGACAAGGGTGCAAAACTGTGATATACTGCTAGGCAGTTGTGAAATCAGGGGTATTCCTATGACCATGCATCTACTACCAGCGTATTACACCAGCACACGCACCGTCAAATCACAGTCTAAAACTGTCAAAAAATTGACACCCCACGACGAGTGGCTTATGAAACGTGGTCTACACCCTTCACAAATTGCCGCTAAAAAGCGTCAGGTTGGAGAGCACAAAAATGATTTACCAGATTATTCTGTGGACCGTGATAGCGGCAAACTTAGTAATAGCATTGGTAACGGTTTTGCGAGGGGCATCATGACCAATCTGCACAAGGAAAGTCCAGAGGTGCAGAAAGAAATTATGGCAAAGGCAATGCGAACAACGGTTGCCTATAATAAAGGTCCAACTATGTATTTTAGTCCAGAGTCCGATAAAACAAATCTTGGTTCAGGAAGTCGTAGAGGATGAGTGAACCAAAGAGTGCAAATGGTGTAAGTGGAGTTCTACTTCCAATTGGTGAAGTATGGGTATTCCGTGTTTATCATAATGATGGTGAATTTACGGACTATGATATTTTCCATAGCGACCTAAAAGTAACTATCAACGATGCGGATGCTTATTTTTATGAACGAGAAAACGACGAGTCATACCTTGACCACTCTCCCCAAACATTAGGAATTAAAAATGGCCTCTTGGATTTATGAGAGTCCAGACGGTGGAAAAACCGTCACTCGTCGTCCATGGAACAACCATGAAGAAGGTTTTAAAGAGGTTCGTGTGCGTATCAACACGCTGCCAAATAATGAGCGTGAAGAAATCTGGACTACTAAAAATGCCGCACATGATATTGTAGAGAACGCATTTTATGAAGCCATGATTCGTGAGCAGTATCCTACTGTCATGGAAGCATGGGAACAATATCAAGTGCTATTAAATTTAGCAAAGCAACATCAAAAGGTATAATTATAATCATGCAGGAAATTTATGAAAACATCGCACAAAATATTAGCAGTAATCCACAGATGCTTGCTTTCTTGGATTGGTGCAGGAGAGTTGATAGTATTACTATTGTTGGTTTTGGGAATGGGCTTTCTACTCTCATCGCACTAAGTGCCAAGCCAAAGAGTATTACAGTATATGATCATGTATTGCCAGAAGGCGTTAATGATTATCAAGATTTAGCAAATGAATATGGAGTTCAATTTGTATTCATTAATCAGCAAATTTTAGATTTGGAAACAATTCAAGAAACCGATATACTATTCGTCGATAGTTTCCAAGAAGGAAATTATGTTTATACAGTTTGCACACGATTTGCACAGTTTGTTAATCGTTATATCTGTGTTAATAACTCTTATGATTTTGCTCATATGCCTAATCCACAGGTTCAACTTGGCCAAGGTGCGCAAGCAATTGGAGTCGTGTTTGGTATTAATAGCTTCTTACAAAATAGCGATCCATGGCATATTGCTGAAAATCTGTATTGGACACCTGGCATGACGCTTCTTTATCGCAAAAAGGATTTACTAGACAATGGCTCAAACTGATTTAATAGAACGACTGCGAGACTTAGATGCAGTTTTATTAAGCCGTGATCCAACTGTCATTGATGCTTTCAAGCAAGCTATAGTGTTGACCAAAGTAGCAGAAGATAGCATGAACATTAGTCCCGTTGGACCACTTGAACAAATGTGGCGTGAACTGACAGAACTGCGCCGTGAAGTAGAACAACTTAGAACTGATATTAATTTTAATAATATGAACAGAGATAGAGGTGCATACTGGTCGCCAAAGACATATGAACAAGGCAGAAATTATGGCAATTGGGGAGTTTATACAACTACCACCGCTGATGATAGAATAAGTGGATACAGTTCTACAGCAATATTTACCGATGAGATAGCAGAATTAACAAATGAATTGTATAAAAATACCACAACAAGCGGAACAGTAATACCAGCATCGCCTACTGAGTTAGACGCATTTACAATGTTTGATCCAGACACTGGTGATAGTATGTCGGTGAAATATAAGTAACGGATGGCTAAAGAAGAATTACTAACAATGGAAGGCAAGGTAGTAGAGGTTCTGCCTAACGGAGTATTCCGTGTGGATATAGAAAATCATATTATCCTTGCTTATGCTAGTGGAAATATGCGCAAGAATAAGATTAAGATTATTCAAGATGATCGTGTATCGGTAGAACTAACACCATATGATTTGACTCGTGGAAGAATTACCTATCGTTTTAAGTGAGATATCATTATGCAAGCAGTAACTATTACAGAAGCAGCAAGAACTCATATTCGTCGTGTACTAATTGACATGGAAAAACCATATTTGGTATTTGGGCTTAAGGGTGGCGGTTGTGCAGGTTTTGAATATTTCTGGGAACCTGCTGATGAAGAATTGTATGCCAAGAATGGTACACCACATCTTGATGAGATGATTAGTCTAGGTGACGGCAAAAGTCTTATTGTAGATGGCAGTGGATTAATGTATCTGTTAGGCAGTGAAATTGATTATAAGAGTGATTTTGTTAGTAGCCAACTAGTTGTTTCGAACCCGATGGCCAAGAGTTCATGCGGATGCGGAACATCAATTAGTGTCTAAGAATTACTCCTGCTAAATATTGTGCAGGAGTTTTTTTATGGTACAAGAGGTTATTAACGTTGGTGCGTTTGCAAATGATGGCACTGGCGACCCGCTAAGAACAGCATTACTTAAGACAAATAATAATTTCAGCCGCTTGTTTAGCACAGTTGGTAGCGTTGACACGTATACCACAAATACTCCTGGTGCAAATTTAGTACTACAACCTACTTTTAATGCAAATGTATTAATTGGCGTTGGCAGTGCGTTAGTAGCTAATGCTACTTGGTTCACTGGCATGACTGCCAATAATGCCACATTCTATGGACAGATTACTACTAATGGCGTTTATCCAATCATTGGTAACCTAAGCGGAACTGCTAGCACTGCTACTATTGCCACTACTGCATTGTATGCCACCACTGCTGGCACTGCTATCAATGCACAGAATTTCACAGGAAACAACCTACCAAACGTTAATACTATTGGCAATTTGATTGCTGCAAACATTGCTATTGCAAACATTGGAACTCTTTACAGTAACAGTAACATTTATGCAACTGGTAACTTAACTACTAGTGGATTCGTAACAGGTAACGGATACTACTTAAGTGGTTTAAGTGGTATTACGCCAAGTTCATATGGCAATACAAACGTTGCTGCTTATCTAACAACTTATAGCGGTAATTTAACTGCTGGAAATATTAATCTTACAAGCAATGTTTATGCTACCAATATTGTTTCTAATACTCTTACCACACTAAGTGGCAGTGGTGCTAACCTAACAATTGATCCAGATGGTATTGCCGACCTTGTTATTTCAGCCGCAACCGAAGTTTATATTCTTAGTGCTGCTGCAAGCAATTCATATACTAACGGTGCTCTAGTTACACTAGGCGGCGTTGGTGTTACTGGAAACATAAATGCAAGCGGCAATGTCAATGCTGCTAATCTAACTGCTACAAGCAATATTAAAGTTACTGGTGGCAATGTTTATGCTGGTAACCTTCTTTCACAATATGATATTATTGTAGGACCACCTGGTACTGTTCCAACTGCAAATCTAACTGCACAATTTGTTGATAATTCTAATTATTATACACAAATCAATATTCAGAATATTGGTAATGGTAGTTCAACCAGTGCTGACGTTGTTGCAACAGCAAATGACGGCAGTGATACTGCAAACTATATTGATATGGGTATCAATAGCAATAACTATAGTGACCCAAGTTTCACTATTGGTACTGCACATGATGGTTATCTATATGTAAATGGCGGAAACATTTCGCTTGGTACGCAGACCAGTGGCAAAGCAATTGTATTCCATACTGATGGCACATTAGCTGCCAACGAAGCAGGTCGTATCACCAGCAGCCGTTGGGTGATTGGTGGCAGCGATGATGCTACAAACAAACTACAAGTTACTGGCACCGCTAGATTCAACAGTAATGTTACTGTTGCTAATATTACTAGTACTGGTAATGTCACCGCATCTTATCATTTTGGTAATGGTAGCACACTTACTGGATTGTATGGCAATAGCCAAGCAAGTGCTTACATTGGAACATACTTACCAACTTACACAGGAAATTTAACTGCTGGCAATCTTGTTGCAACTGGCAACGTTGGCGGCACATTCTTTATCGGCAATGGTAGCTTATTAACTGGTATGTATAGCAATATACAAGCTGCTGCTTATCTTCCAACATACAGTGGAAATATTAATGGCGGAAATGTTAATGCAACTGGTAATGCCTATGCAACATATTTTGTTGGTAGTTCACAATATCTTACTGGACTTTATAGTAATGCTAGCGTGGCAAACTATCTACCAACTTATTATACAAATGCAAATATTGCTGCAAATGGCGTAAGCAGTACAAGTTACATATTAGGTTATATCAGTATTAACGGATATGCTTTTGCAAATCTTGCAAACACAACAGGCAATACTACAACACTATATGGCAACGTATCAACCCTGATCCTTGATTATACTCTTGGACAAACAGTTGCAGTGGCAAACGTATACTTACCAGCAAATGCCAATATCAGTGATGGAACAAAGATTACTATCAGTAGTAACATTAATGTTAGTAGTCTACGCATTATAGCAAATGATAGCAGTGTTAGCGGCAATATTTCAAGCATAACTCCAACGACACCTGCAAGTTGGCATTATGTTAAGTATGCTCCTTACAATGGCAGCCCTACGCCACAACAACTACCTGGCGGTCCTCGTTGGATACGTGTTGGTTAATCCACTAAATATCCTTGTGGAGCAGTTACGGTATGTCAGTTTATAATGGTTTAGCCACTAATTTTCAACTTGATCGTTTGATTAATGTTAGTGATAGCTGGACATTTTTAACTGATGTTCCTATTAACAATACAATTGCTAATACTGTAAATTTTACAGCCGTAGGCGTTCCTTATCATGGGTATGGTAGCATCTATCAACATGTTGCACCACTTGCACAATATTATAATCGCCAATGGATTGACAATAGTGGACAAAATTTAACTGCTAATCCCCAAACAACTGGTCAACAATTAGTTGGATTTTGGTTAAATGGTGTAGCAATTTATCCAGCAGCTATTGATACCGCTCCGCCATTTGGATTTACTACACCATTTGGATTTCATTTTGACCAATCCTATGCCAATGGCGTTCGTCAAGGACAAATTGATAATGGACAGCACTGGTATCTTCAAGATTATGCAGGTGGTCGAGCAACATCAGATGGTCGTTATTTTTATAGTGACTATAGTTTTGCTCCTATCTGGATAAGTGGTCAAGGCGGTCGTCCTTATAGTAGCACAGTGCATGGTTTGCCAGAAATTGAAGTAATTTCTTATCTTAATGGCGGATTATTCCAAAGTGATGGACATAGTAAAATACTTGGATTTAGCTTAGATGGATTTCCAATTTATGGACCAAGCGGATATATAAATCCGCTAGACAAAAACAGTGGCGTTAAGAACATGGCAACTGGCTATGCTCTTCGCCCATCAAGTTATCGCGCTGCTACTACTGCGCATGATTTAACAACATATCCGATGGGTATGTTTATTGAAGATTATCACTTTGTTGGTGGTGGTGATTTAGATACTCACAACGGTCGTTATTGTGTAACACCAGAATATCCAAACGGAACTTATGCATATTTCTGTACAGTTGATAATAGTGGTTTGCCAGTTTATCCATATGTAATTGGTGAAACACTTTTCCAGCAAATAGATGTTATAACCCAAGAAACTTCACAAGGTTATGCATCAGCATATCCAGAATGGATTACGCCAAGTGGCAATTTAGGAAAAGTTCCTGCCTTACAATTTTTCCAGATAGGATTACAAGCAGTTGATCCAACAGGAAATCCAGATGGTTCAGATGTTAACTATAAACTAATTGCTGGTAAACTTCCTGCTGGCTTGCAGGTTGATAGCAGTGGACAAGTTAAAGGAAATCCAAAAGACACTTATAGTATTGATGGTGTTCCAGAAGCTGTTACACAAGACCGCACAAGCACATTTACAGTTCGTGCTATAAGTGCCAGTGGCAAAATAACTGATCGTAGTTTTGTTATAACTGTTACTGGAAACTATCCACCACAATTATTAACAAGCAACTATACTACATTAGGTGAATTTATTGATGGTTCAGTAATTAATATACAATTAAGTGCCATTGATTTAAACAATGATTCACTTACTTTCTCTATTTTAAATGGACAATTACCTAATGGAGTTAGCTTAAGTCCAACTGGTTTAATTAGTGGACCATTGATACCAACTTATGTTCCGCCAAGTGGTTGGGATATTGATTCGGTTCCATGGGATAGTTCGCCTTGGGATCAAAATAGTATTAACTTACCGCCAGGTCAATCATATAATAATATTGGTAAAATAACTTATTATTTTACGGTTGTGGCAAGTGATGGTAAAGGTTTTGATACTAAAGATTATAACATAGTAGTTATTAATCATGATAGCATGACTGCTGACAATTCGCTAGTCACAGACGATGACACTAATGTAAGTAGCGATACATCAAACTATCGCCTACCATTATTGCTTACAACTAGTTTAGGCGATTATGCTACTTTCACTAGCGGTAATTATTATTCTTTCAAATTTGAAGGCATTGATTATGACAATATATCTGTTGGATATAGCGTAGTTGGCGTAGCTGGTACAGGATGGGATGCTGATAATGTTCCATGGGATGATAGCCCATGGGATCAAAGTAACTTTAGTTTACCGCCAGGTTTAAGTCTAGACACAACTACTGGTTGGTTAACTGGATTTATTCCACCACAGTCATATGTAAGCCAAACTTATACATTTGGTGTTCAAGTTTATAGCACTGTTGATAATACGGTAACAAGTCCTTATCAAGTATTTTCTATAACAATTTTAGGTTCTATAAGTCTAGGTGTAAATTGGATTACGCCACCGTTGCTAGGTTCAATCAATGCTGGCGAAGTAAGTCAGCTTACAGTTGAAGCAGTAGCTACAAGTGGTCGTAAACTTTATTATTCATTAGCAAGTGGTAGCAAAATACCACAAGGTTTAGCACTGTTAAGTGATGGCTCAATCAGTGGTCGTGTAAGTTTTCAACAATTTGATTTGGATGAAGGAACAACTACATTTGATGTGCAGAATAGTATAAATGGTGTTACATTAGCACCGACCACGATTGATAGAACTTATCAATTAATTGTTGATGCAACAGATTTTAGTCAAACGATAAGTGGACAACAAATCTTTACATTAACTGTTAATAATGTTACATATACTCCATATGATAATCTATATTTGGTATGCTTGCCAAGTGTTGAAAAGCGAACTATTCTTGATGCTATTTTAACAGATACTGATTATTTTGATTATAATGATATCTACCGTCCAAATGATCCTTATTGGGGTATTCAAAACGATATTAAAATTCTTGTTGGATATGGATTAACACCGAGCCAAGCTAGTGATTATATTGCAGCAATGCAGCGTTGGCATTATAATAAACGTTTTTACTTTGGTGACTATCATTATGCATCAGCTACAGACAGCAGCGGAAATGCTCTTTATGATGTAATATACGTTGACCTTATAGAAGATACAAAAACATATACTAAATCAGCAACTGGTATCTTAAATGGTAACACACCAAATAGTAGCTTTACTATTCCAAGTGGACAAACTCTTTATCCAAATGATTTAAGTCTAATGATTAACGATATTACTGTTGCTATTGGTGAGACTGATAGTAATACGCTTCCACAGTGGTTAACAAGTGTTCAAGCAGATGGCAATATTTTAGGATATCATACTGTTGCAGTGTTGGCTTACTTAAAACCCGGCACAGGCGAACGAGTGCTTTTTAATTTAACGAATACACCAAAGCAAGATATTAAACTTGTTCCATTTACAGCAGATCGTTATATCTTTGATAATAACATGGATATAAACTTTGATTTAAGCACTGGCAAATATGTTACCAAATCTTATACTACATTTGATACTGGTTATGTTTTGAGTATTACACCAAGCGCAACCATTTCTTATGCAATTGACATACCATTTGATCAAGTAAACGGCCATACAATAAATCAAATAAATGCTATAGGCGGACTTGATGGTGATGAAAGTGGTGACTGGGATGGCGCAACCATTGTGTTTAGCACACAAGAAAACTATAATCCAACGCTATTTCCAAATGAGTATAATGAAGGTTGGAATTTAAATGGAGCAATTGTTCCTGGCTATGCAGAAGTTCAAAATGGCAGTGCAACTGTTAATGAACGTGCGGGCGTTTGGACAGTTAGTATTGTAAACAGCACTGTATATCTAACATTTACACAACAAATTACAATCAATCAGGTTGTGCTGGTTCAAGAAGGCGCAAAAGCTAATCAAACATGGCAATATACTTCTGCTGGTATTGGTGTCTCAAGTCAGACTGTTCCAAAATATGCAGAAGTCAATCTTCAAACTATAACTTTAAAGTCACCAACAACTTTTGATAGTAAGAAAACACAATTTATCAATAATGAAGACCAATATCAATTACCATTTGCTAATGACAGTTATTTAAAATTCCCTCATACAACTATACTTGGTTGAGTAGTTTTTATGACGCTATTATTGAACAAATAAATAACTTATAACAGCTAAATATTTTAGACATGGAAATCATAAATGAGTAACGTAAACCCAAATAATATCAATGGTGCATATCCAGTAGCGGGTGTCGATAACGACAGCCAAGGATTTCGTGATAACTTTACGAATATTAAGAACAATTTCACCTATACAGCAGCAGAACTTAGTGACTTGCAAAGCAAGGCAATTGTCAAAAGTGCATTAAGTGGTACAACTCTTAATAACAATATGGCTGGCACACTACTAAGCAGTGCTCAGATTCAAGATTTCCGTGAAACAGAATATGATAATGGTATTATTTCCACAAACGTTACTCTTGACCATACTCGTGGACATTACCAAAAAGTTCAAACAAATGGTACGATTACACTTGCTTTTGCTAACTTTCCTGCAGCAGGCACAGTTGGACGTATTCGTTTAAAACTTTATGTTACAAATAGCGCACATACAATTATTCTGCCTGCTAGTGTTTCAATTGCTACAGGTACAACATATATTCAAGAATATAACCAACTTACAAATACTTTAAGTTTTAATGGTAGTGGTGTTGGAACATATTGGTTTGAATTTATAAGTGATGATGCTGGCAATACTGTTTATATTCAAGACTTAATTCGTCAGCGCAATAATACAGATTATGTTTATGCAAACATTTCAAACGGAACAATTGCATCACCTACCTATGTAAATGTCTCAACACAGCGCACATTCATTGACAATGCTGGCACTGCAATTGCAAACATTAACGTGTTATTTCCACAAAATCCAGTAGATGGCAGCGGCGTTCAACTTGCTTCACAACCATCAATTGCTAATTTGTATCTAATTGCAAATAGCGCCGCTGGAACTATTATTAATGGCAATATTACGTCTCTTTCAGCAAATAGTCACGCTGAATGGACATATCTTGCTGGTCCTAATAAGTGGTTTAAAAGTTCTCTTTAATATTGACTTAAATGCTCTTTAACGCTATATTAGTGTAGGAGTAAATTATGACAGACCTTAAATTGTATCAAAATTTTGTGCTTGAAGTAACCAGCGCAGAAAGCAAGTACGAATATGCTTTTGAAAAGCGTTTTCAAGAACTCAGCGAATACCAAGAAGACCGTACCAATATTCGTCCAGCATTACTGTTGACGGCTGGTATGGGATTGAGTGCTGAAAGTGGTGAATTTAACGAAATCATCAAAAAGATGTTTTTCCAAGGCAAGCCGCTTAATGAAGAAAATGTATTTCACATGAAGCGTGAACTTGGCGATATTATCTGGTATTGGATGAATGCTTGCACGGCACTTGGACTTGACCCAAATGATGTAATCAATGAAAATGTAAAGAAACTAGAGTCACGTTATCCAGGCGGTTCTTTTGATGCTTGGCATAGTGAAAACCGTGTAAAAGGTGATTTGTAATGCCTAAAAAAATAGTTCAAGACGACGAAAGAGAAAATTATATGATTGATCTATTTGGTCTTGATAAAGGCATTGGCAGAGAAGATGTTGATGCTAGTTTAGGACATTTTAAATTTGAATTAAAATCCACATCAAAAGGTGGTGTTTCAACCGCAAGAGATTTGGGATACAAGCATTTGGAAAAATGGAAAGATGTATATTGGATAATCGGAAATTTTACCAATCATAATAATGGTTTTGAATTTCATGATTTTTACCTTTTGAATCCTACTCAAATGCAACCATGGCTTGAAAAAATAAAAAATAAAATTTATGAAACCAATAAAATTGGCGAAATAGTTATAAATGCAGCAAGATTACAAGGAATTGAAGAAGAAATTTTAGAAAAGGCAACTAAAGTTTTTTATGATGGGTCTTTGTTAAATGATCCAAATATTCCAAAAAATTACATAAAACTAAATGGAACTCCAATAACAGAAAATTATAATAAAACTTTAAGAACTTTATTAAATTATGGAGAAGAAGATAATGCATCCAATGATAGGTGATTTAACTGACAAGTCGCTTGATGATTTGTTAAAAACAACCAATGACATACACAAGAAAATGGCATGGGCTGCTCGTATGGGACATAATCATATGATACAGCAAATGCGAAATGTGTTAGATACCTATCAAGAAGAAATTAATAAAAGGTATCAACAAGAAGCACAAGCAGCTAAAGAAAATCCAATTTTTAAGGATAGTTTGGACATAGGATGAGTGATGTTAGTTGGCAAGCAGAATTTACCGCTATAAATTGCTATAAAGATGTTTTAGAACCTTGTAGCTATAATATTAGCATAGACTTTAATGACCATTCTCAAGAGGAAGAAGACCCATATACATGCTTTGGTCGTATTCGCAACTTAATCAAAGACTTGTATCAAGATGCAATTTTTGTGTATGTTGCAAATCCATTACTTCCTACATTACATAAAAAATTTAGTTCCCGTATTGTTACATTGCCATATGCTCCAAGTAATTTTGTCATTGCCGTAGTTACTTGGTATAAAATTTTAAGCATTACACAAGGACGTGTTACCCTTGAGCATATTGCAGTTTCTTGTGATAAAAGTGATGATATTACGCTACATGTTGATGAAGATATTATTGCAAGCGATGAATTAATGGATGATTTGGCATTTAAAAATTGGGAGCGACCTGCGTGGTGGTTTAGAAATACACCAACTACATGGGATATTCCAATTACAAAAAATAAAGAAATCATTATGAAGTATGATGAAAACGAATGGCCAGAATATTTGCAATGGGAAAAGAAACCTGTTACAATAGAAAAAAAGAAAGCAAAGAGTAATATTATTCCACTAAAAAAATGGAAGCCAGAGGTTATCAAAGGTGATAAAAACTGACGAATATGGACGTAGCATAATCAACGATAACGAGTTGGCGGATTTATTTTATACAAACCCACGACTGAATATAGATGATATTGCTATTACCAATCCAGAAAAATATAATTCTGCTATCAAAAGTTTGTATATTGATTATAAACCATTACAAAAGTTAGCAACCTTAAATGGAACAATACATGACTATCATGCTAACAACCAACAAGAATGGTTTATGCCCCAAGAATATAAAGACTTAGATATTGCCAAGTGGGTGTTGGAGCGGTGTGCAGACCAAAATGAACTACAACGTGCTGGTCAAGAACTAATGGCATATGCAGAACGTGGGTTATTACCATTGCTGCAATATTTAAAATATCTTGTTGACACAATGCGTAACAATAGTGTAGTATGGGGTGTTGGTCGTGGTTCTAGTGTGGCAAGTTTTGTTTTATACTTAATTGGCGTACATAGAATACACAGTCTAAGACAAAATTTAGACTTCACAGAATTTATGCGGTAAATACCGTAGGAGTAATAATAAATGCATCGGACTGCAAATGGTAAATTTTTAGACATGAACGCCTTACGAGTTAAAAGTGAGCGTACTATTGCTGTTGGTAACAGTAAACAAAATGCTCGTGGCGATATCCTTGGAACAGGCGGAGAAATAGTTATGACACGTGATCAAATAATGACTCAATATTATAATGCACAAAAAGGTTCACCGTTGAGCGATAATACTGTATATAACAATACAGATGAAGTAAATGCGGCAGTAGTTGCTGATATATTTGCAGAACCGATACCAAATGGTATAGAAGATATCTTATCTTCGCAATCTGAGCCTACTCAAATTGATCCAACTACACCAGTATCACAAACAGGTGGAATTGCAGATGCAACCGCTCGCAGTGAAGATTTAGCAGAACGTTTAAGAAACCAGAGACGCAGAATATGAAAACTAATATGATTGGACCACGCAGTAGCACACTGCATTATAATCAAGATTATCGCAAAATTACACCAACTAAAAATAATGTTCTTGTCAAGGACATGGATTTTGGTGAACGCATGACCGTTGGTGGCATTATCATTCTTGATGATGATAAAAAAGGTCAAGGCATCCGTCCACGTTGGGCAGAAGTAGTAGCAGTTGGCAGATTACAAGAAGATGTAAAACCAGGTGAATATATCCTTGTTGCACATGGTCGTTGGACACGTGGACTTGACATGACAGATGAAAACGGTGAAACTACAACTGTTCGTCTTGTTGATCCAAAAGATATTCTAATGAGCAGCGATGAAATGCCAACCGAAGATTTAACTTTTGGTATCAATCCAACTTACTAAAATAGTTGACATTCCTCTAACCTTATGTTAGTATAATTGTATGATTACAAATTATCTTTGGACAGAACGATACCGCCCACGCACGGTTGCTGATTATGTTTGGCGTGATGATGCCCAACAAAACCAAGTTTTGCAATGGGTGAACGAGAAGAATATCCCACATCTGTTATTCAGTGGTGGACCAGGCACAGGTAAAACTACGCTTGCCAAGGTTCTTATGAATGATCTTGGCGTAGAAGATTATGATGTGATGCAAATCAATGCGTCTAGAGATAATGGTGTAGATTTTATCCGTGACCGCATTGAAGGATTTGTATCCACAATGCCATTTGGTGAATTTAAAGTAGTGCTGTTGGATGAGGCAGATTATCTGTCGCCTAACGCACAAGCAGTGCTGCGTGGGTTGATGGAGACTTATAGCAGTACTGCTCGTTTTATTATGACTTGCAACTATCCTAATAAAATTATTCCAGCGTTGCATAGTCGTTGTCAAGGTTTCCACATTGAAAAACTTGATAAAACAGAATTTACTGCACGAGCAGCTACAATTCTTGTTGAAGAAAATATACTCTTTGAACTGGATGTTTTAGATACCTATGTTAGCGCACAGTATCCAGATTTGCGCAAATGTATCAATTCACTGCAGAGTGGCAGTAGTAATGGTGTTCTACAAACTATTTCGCAAGGTTCACAGAACAGCAGTGATTATAGATTACAGGCAGTAGAATTGTTTAAGGCTAAAAAGATACGTGAAGCACGTAAACTAATTTGCAGTCAAGTTCGCCCAGATGAAATGGAAGAAGTGTTTCGTTGGATGTACGATAATCTTGATTTGTTTGCAAGTAGCGATGATGCACAAGATAAAGCTATTATTATCATTCGCAATGGTTTAGTAAATCATTCTATGGTCGCAGATGCTGAAATCAATTTAAGTGCTACATTATGTGAGTTATCCGAATTACAATGAATAAAAGTGAACCTGATTCTTTTTTAAAATGGTTTTGGAAATCATACAACCAAAAACTTAAAAAGAGAAAGTTTACACAAAAAGAAAAAAACTTATTGCGACCAATAGCCGAAGTTATGGCTATTATGGATGGTAACGCTTTCTTTGGCATGACCAGAAATGATGCTGGCGAAGATACTTGGTATGAACAGTATCTACCAGAAGCGTGGGCAATATACAAAAGCCAAGGAAAAAATGGCGGTTGGATTCAAGAAACAAGTTGGGCAAAAGACATGCAACACGAAAACGATTCGGTTCATGATGCTTATAATACATGGCGTTTACTCAAGCTATTAAGTCGTGGAAATTAAAATAAATAATCTCATGGAGTATCGCAAATGAACTACAATATTGATTTATTTTTGCAACAAGGGGATACAACAGGAAATAAACCTGTTATTGATGTTTTGTGGAATGGCAATGCAGTAGTATCTTCATATATGATATCCAATGCTCTCGCTACATTTCCAACATCAATTGTAGATTGGGATAAGTTAAGTTTTCAAACTAATGACATGAAGTCACAAAATAATTTAGAAATTGTTTATAAAAATAAACCATCTAATGATACAACAAATGAAGATAAAATTTATGTTGGAAGAATTGTTTCAAGCGAAATTATTCCCGACCCATTTTATATTGAAAATCCACCACCAACAGGTAATTTACGTGAAGATAACATTTTTGCAAATTTATGTGAATGGCGTTATTCCAATGCAACTATGGATGGAACTGCGGTAACTGTAAGATCGGATATTTACCCAGTATTAAACTATAGTATGAATCCAATTATAATTAAAAATTCAAATGCTAGTCTAACAATAAATCATCCGTTTACTGTTATCATTGCTAACACTTATACGTTGGGTGAAGCTATTCCGAATGTCGAACATTCAGTTGCTAACCTAGTTATAGGCGACTCGGTTGTAAGTGTAAATTAAAAGGGGCAGATTTCTCTGCCCCCTTAATATCAGCGAATATCGCCATAAATCCTTAAGATTTCTTCTACTGCTGGATGACGTTCAATATCGCCACCATTAAATTCAATAGTTCCAACATGTTCACTATCACGGAAACTATTAATCAATTTGTTGAAATCTAATAATCCATTCTCACCTTCTGTACGGTCAGTTTGACGAACGTCACCAGTTACCACAATTCTACTGCCTTCGCCAATGCGTGTTAGCAACATCTTCATTTGATTTGGTGTTGCGTTTTGCATTTCGTCTGCAATTATTAATGCGTTTTTGAATGTGCGACCTCTCATAAATGCTAATGGACAAATTTCAATAACACCGTTTTCAATCATTGATACGGTATCACGTGTTGTATAATACTCATGAAGCACATCAAATAGTGGTTTTGTCCAAGGTTCCATTTTCTGAACTAAATCACCTGGTAAAAATCCGTGACGTTCTCCTTCAACTCCAACGGCTGGTCTAGTCATTACAATTTTATCAATTGCCCGTTCCTTCAAGAATTTAATTGCAGCTTGCATTGCAAGAAGTGTTTTACCAGTTCCAGCAGGTCCGCTAGCAATAATAATGCTTACAGCAGGGTCCATAAGCAGTGATAGATAATTTTCTTGATTTAAGTTTCGAGGAATAATTTCAACAGTTCGCTTTTTTTGTGGAAGGAACTGATCTATTTGGGTTACATTGTAATAATTTCTAGATTGTGATGCGTTGTTTGGGTTCATATGGTCTTTTAACTTCTGTTTACGCTTCATGAATTAATTTCTCTCCGTACTGGTTGTAGTACAAAAGTATTTAAGACCAATAGTATGACATTATCATGTAATAGTTGTATGTGTCTTTTACGTATAAATATCTTAGGATTGTCTCACAATGAGTATTAAACAGAATTTAAAAAGTATAAAACAACTTTACATGAGTGATGCTTCTATTAGCATGCTATGTGACTTTGAACGTGTATTAGATAGTATGGACTTTTACACCTTTCCAAATTGGCGTATTGGTGAAATAGTAGAAGGACCAATCGTTAGTCGTTATTGGGTAAAGTGTACATTTATGTGGCCATATGATCGTATGCCAGACCCTTCTGCTCCTAAACGTTTGCTGCCATTTGGCGCAAAAGTTGTTTACAAAAAAGATGTTGTTCAGATGCCTGTTAGTATTCGCAGTCCAGCAGATATTAGACCAGGCAGTCACAAAGGTAGATTAGTTGATTTCCCAGTTTGGTATGTAGAAATTCTATTGCCTAAAAAACTTATGTCTGATATTAAACAAGGTTCTGTTGATATTGCTGGCGAAGAAGTTGATTTAGCCGATCTACAAGCAAGCATTGAAAAAGGGTTAACAGATACTGCATCAAAACAAAATAACAATCAGGAAGAACCAGAAACCGAGGCACAAGAAAATGAACAAACAGCTTAATGAAGGTTTACAGGCCGATGATTTAAAATATTTGGTAGCGAATACTATTCATATCGATGAGTATAATAGCAAAATGGGCGAACCAAATGATGTTATTACATTAAGTTTTAAAGTTAAAGATATGATGCCAGCAAATGACCTAGTTGGTTTTCTTGAAAATGGTTATGATTTTGTGTTAGATGCTGATGTAAGCACAGGTGAAATTCGTGATAATGAGCGTGTAGTGTTTGTTGAAGTTCAACGCAAACCAGGCATTTACAAATATGTTAACGAAATGTTGGATGATTTAAATTATCTAACTGGCGTAAAACGTGATGATTGGAAGTTTCGTTGGTACAAAAGTAATGATTATCTTCAAATGAATGAAGAAAACTTTGAAAAAGTTGTTCCATTAACTGCAGATAATTATGAAAAAAGCATAGAAGAATATAGCAAACTAAAAAATGAAACGCAAAAGTTAAATAGTGATATAGAGGCAATCAAGAAACTAAGTGGATTATCATAATGTTTGGATTTTCAATTTATAAAATACTGGCGGTAGTTTTACTAATTGGTGCAGTAGTAGGTTATTTCAAGTATACACAAGATGAATTAGCAAGATTAAACCAAGAAGTTGCAACAAAAGATTTTGCACTCAAAACTACAACTGCAACACTTGAAAAAACACAAGCAGATTTAAAAGAACAACAAGCAGTTGCTCAAAAAGCATATGATGATTATCAAGCTGCTCGCAATGAAGTAGATGATATTCAAGCAAAATTTACCAAAAATAATCGTGATCTTGGCGCATTTGCTGCAAGCAAGCCAACAGAATTACAAAAACGCATGAATGACGCAACATCCAAGTCATTTAGATGCATTGAAGAAACAGTCAACAAGGGTGCGGCAAATGTTCAAGGTTGTTAAAGTATTACCACTATGTTTATTACTAGCTGCGTGTCAAACCGCAGGCACAACTGCTGTTGTTACAGTAGAGCGACCAACTCTTGTATTGCCAAGTGTAGATAATATTCATTTAAATGATATCGAATGGCATGTTGTAAATAAAAACGCAAAACCAGGAAGTGAAGATCACATTGACACGGCATTTGGAAAAGCACATAGCGAAAGCCTTTTCGCCATTAATCCAAGAGATTACGAAGACTTGGCAGTCAACCAAGCCAACCTTGTTAAAGTCATTAGACAATATCAAGCACAAGTTAGCGCATACAAACAATATTATGACGCCCAAGCCACTAAAGATGGAACCACTAAAACTTCAACCACACAAGGAACTACCAGTGGCAGTAGTAATTGAAGAAGATGATGAGCCAGTTGGCCCACGCCGCATGGCAGATGATGAGCGTCCAGAAGATGCGCAGTTAAAAACTGCTGCTCCTGTTGCACCTGTAGTTACATTATCAGAAGCTGATCAGAATAATATTGAACTTCGTAAACTTCGTCTAGAAGAAAGACGTTTTGAGTTAGAAGAGAAAAAAGAATTTCATAAAATGGCGCTTGAAGATCGCCATGAAGATCAAAAAGAAGATGAAGTTGCATATGAACGTGCACAAATAGCAAAAGACGAAAGCAAAAAAGAAGAAAAAGCTAGCGAACATTGGATGAAAGCATATTGGCGTCCAGCAATGGGTTGGCTTTATATGTTAATCTGCTTCTTTGATTTTGTGGTTGCGCCAGTACTAAGCATGTTAATGCCAATTTTTCTTAAGAGTCTTGGCGCAAATACAGTCACATATACACAATGGCAAAGTTTGACACTTGCTAACGGTGGATTAATTCATCTTGCATTTGGTGCTATTTTAGGTGTTACTGCTTGGGGCAGAACACAAGAAAAGAACGCTGCAAATAATGCAGCAAATTCTGCAAATAATGGCAACAAACCATCAGGCGGCTCAATTGCTACAACTTAATAATTGACAAACAATAGATATTGAGGCATAATTATCTTAAAGGATATTTTTATGTTTAGCAATTTATACCAAGATGTTTGTGAATATTTTATATATTTGAGATTAAAACTTAATAAATTAAACAAACCTAAAGTAAAATATAACGGTCCTATATTTGATGCTATGGGGCAAATTAACAGTAATGTCAGTGGCGAACATATTATTGACGTTATGCAAAAAAGTGGTGTTTATCGCCTTGCGTTATTTGGGCGTTATCAGCAAGAAAAAGATGGTCGTCAACATACTATAGATATTGCAAACAAATATCCAGAACAGATTGTATTGGGAACATACAAGCGCATGGATCAACGTGATGATTTGACTATAGCATTTGTTAAAGATACAATGGATGAAGTTCGGGCGGGTGCCAAATTTATTGGCGAACTTCATTATGTTCATGCCGATAAACAGCATGTTATCGAATTTAAAGAAAAAAATCTAACTGGTGAACGATATGTTAATTGTTTAGCACCAAACAGCATAGCACTCATGGATTTGTTACAAGGACATAATATACCCGTCATGGTTCATTGGGAAAATTATAATTGGGAACGTGATTGGCCAGATTTTAATCAATTATTTTCTCAATATCCAAACATTAATTTTATTATTCCACATTGTGCATACACAGATGATGCACACGCAAATGAAATATTAAATCGTCACAAAAATGTTTATATGACTATTAGTAAAAAAGATATGTTTCATTTTCGCAAGATATGGCTTAACAAATATGGCGATTGGGTAGGTCGTTATAGTTTAAAGAGCAAAGAAAAACAAGCAAGATTAGAAAGCAGTTTTTTAGAAACAAATGGCAAAATTAAACGTGACTGGTTGGCTTTATTAAATCGTTGGCAAGATCAAATCATGTTTGGCACAGACTGTCATACTATTGCTGCTTGGGAACATTATCCAGAAATTATTGATGTGTGGCGTGAGATTTTGGCACAATTGCCACCACATATTTGTGAGAAGATTGCCTACAAAAACGCTGAAAAGTTGTATAATAAAAAATGAATCATTATCAAACACTTGGTGTAGTAGAAACAGCTAGCCCCGAAGAATTAAAAGCTGCTTTTAGAAGTCTAGCCAAGCAGCATCACCCAGATATGGGTGGTGATCAGGCTAAGTTTCAGCAGATTAACGAGGCATATAGCACATTAAGTGATCCAAACGCTCGTGCGCATTATGACCATACGCTGCGCAATCCACAGCCACAATTTAATCATAATCCATATGCTCAGGCACAGCATCGTGAGTTTCATTTTAACTTTGGTGGTGGTCCAGACCCAATGGCCGCATTCCATGACCAATTTTTTAGTCAATTTGGATTTCAAACTCGCCAACAACCAAAAAATAGAAACCTACGGGTTCAGCTAGACTTACAATTTTTAGACACACTACATAATCAAAATAAAATTATAGAATTTAAAACTTCAAATAATACAGAACGTTTAAATGTAGAATTACCCGCTGGAATTGAAGATGGGTATGTGTTCACAATACCTGGTCGGGGAGATGATGCTAATCCTGGTATTCCACGAGGCAATTTGGAAATTCAAATCCGTATTCATCGCCATGAACGTTTTGTAAAAAATAATGAAAATATTATGGAAGATATAACGATTGATGCCTTCCAAGCTATGTTGGGTTGTAATATTCCCGTCTTATTACCAAGCGGAAAAACCATAGAATTGCATATTCCAGCAGGCACTCAGCACCAAAGCCAGTTTGGTATAACGGACGAAGGGTTTCCTAGACAGAACGGCGTCCGTGGCAAGTATATTGCCCGAATTAATATCAAAATCCCTACGGTTTTGACCGCAGAACAGCTAAATTTAATTAAAGAAATACAGAAAATAAAGCCGATAAATACTTGACAAGCAAGGAAAGTATGTTATATTAATAATATGACACAATTTAGCAGCAATGGCGACCTTGAAAAAGTAGTTAAAATAGCAAAGCAATTTGCTATTGATAACAATCATCAATATTATACCGTGGAACATCTACTTGTTAGTATGCTCCATGAGCGTGGATTTAATCGTATTCTTGAGCAAATAGGAATCGATGTTGATAATCTTATCAAAGAAGTAGAAGATTATATCTTTGAAAATATTCCGCAAACCAATGATAACAATGAACCCAAAAAGACTCAAACCCTTGAGCGTGTGTTTAATCGTGCATTTACACAAGTAATCCTACTTGGTCGTCAGCAAATCAATATAGCAGACCTTTATCTTTCTATTTCTAAAGAAGCACATAGTCATGCTGCTTTCTTCTTAAAGAAATATGGTGTTGAACCAGAAAAAGTAGTAGAAGCGTTTAATAGCCAGCGCAAGAAAGGTATGCAAGTTGGCGGCAATGCGTTAGATGAGTATTGCACTAATCTTAACGAACTTGTCATTGAAGGCAAGATTGATCCAGTAATCGGTCGCACGACTGAAATTGCTGAAATGACACAAATTCTTGCTCGCAAGAATAAATGTAATGTTATGTTGATTGGCGATCCTGGCGTTGGTAAAACTGCCATTGCCGAGGGACTTGCATATAATATCGTAAACAATGATGTTCCAAAATTCTTGCGTGGTCATGATGTTTATAGCTTGAATGTTGGTTCGCTGTTGGCTGGCACCAAATACCGTGGTGACTTTGAAGAGCGTATGCAAGAGATTATGAACGCTGCCACCGAGCGTGGCAATGTTATTCTCTTTATTGACGAAGCACATCAGATGAATGGTGCTGGCGCTGGCAGCCAAAGCAGTGTTGATTTGAGCAACATGATTAAGCCAGCATTGGCTCGTGGTGACTTTAAGGTTATTGCTTCAACTACATGGGAAGAATATACCAAGCACTTTGAAAAAGACCGTGCAATGATGCGCCGCTTTAATAAAGTGAATGTTGGCGAGCCAAGCATTGCAGATTGTATTGCAATTCTTAGTGGCATTAAAGCAAACTACGAAGCATTTCATGGCGTTAAGATTACCGATGCTGCTATCAATGAAGCAGTAGCATTGAGCCATCGTTATCAGGCTGATAAGAAGTTGCCAGATAAGGCAATTGACTTGATTGATAGTGCGTCAGCATTGCGCCGCACACAGTCACGTGGTTCACGAACGATTGATGTTACGCAAATTCGTCGTGAATTGAGCCGTATCACTGGTATTCCAGAAGTTCAGCTTGGCGCAGAGAATACACAAAAACTTATGCCACATCTTGATAAAGATATCAAGGCTAAAGTTTACAATCAAGATGCAGCAGTTGATGCTGTTCTTGACCGTGTATGGGTATCACAGGCTGGCTTAAAGGCTGATAACAAGCCTGTTGGTTCATTCCTATTTCTTGGTCCAACTGGCACAGGTAAAACAGAACTTGCTAAACAGTTAGGTGAAAAACTTAACATGAAACTGCTACGCTTTGATATGAGTGAATATCAAGAAAAGCATAGCATTTCACGATTGATTGGTTCACCGCCTGGCTATGTTGGTTATGATGATGCTAACCTTGCTGGTGGATTGCTTATCTCCGAAGTTGCCAAGAACCCACATTGTATTATATTATTTGATGAAATTGAAAAAGCACATCCAGATGTTGCACAAGTGTTGTTGCAAGTTATGGATGAAGGTTTCATCACTGGCACAAATGGTAAACGTGCTGACTGTCGCCAATCACTACTGATTATGACCAGTAATCTTGGTGCTGCAGACAGTGAACGCCTTGCTATTGGTTTTGGTAATCAAGATCGCAGTGATGCGGTTGATGCTGCTGTTAAAGAGCATTTCCGTCCAGAGTTCCGCAATCGTGTTGATGCGATTGTTACATTCAATAAACTTGATGGGGCTACAATTCGTAAGGTTGCAGAAAAGTTTATTCGTGAACTTAATGAGCAACTTGCTCTAAAGAATACAGCAATAACGTTAACTGATACTGCGCTAGATTGGCTTTGTAAGACTGGTTATACCCCAAGTCTTGGAGCCAGACCAATGCAACGAACTATCCATGAACATATTAAAACGCCGTTGGCTAAGATAATTTTGTTTGACAAGACAAAGAATCATGCTAATATTAAGGTAGACCTAAATGTTGACAAGTTGGAATTGGTTGTAGAAGATGACAGAGATAGCAGAATTAACGCTGATTGAATACCGTGATCGGTTCAGAGACCATTTGTTTAAGTGGCGTGTTAATACCGAAACCAAACTGTGGTATGGCAAGTATCACTTTCGTGCAGAATTAGGAATTCCAAGAGATTGGGATATTCGTGAAAATATGCGAAAAACCTTGAAAAATCTTGACCCAGACTGTCGTCTTCGCAAAGAAACTTACTTACGTTTCTTTACCAATAGCACCACTGCGCTTGATGCAATTCTTAATGAACCATCATTGCTTGCATCAGTCAAAGGATTTACCACAAGTAATAATCAGTATATTTCTGAAATAAAAAACCTTGACGGCATCGCAGTTGATGTTAAACTGGTAAGTGAAATAAAGTATAACCCAGATATTCCTTATCAGGTTGACTTTGAAACTTATTGGGGTTGGCAGACAGGTGGTTATGGTGGCAGAAAAACACAGCGAGAAAATCTACTTGAATTGTATGAGTTTGTTAATAACAACAAAGATGACTTGTCAATGCCATATGAATTGAATCGTTGGTGCGTTCGCACTGCCGCTGGTTTTGAAACAAATTATTACTACGGTTCAGTTCGTGTTTATTGCAGAAGTGCAGAAAATATTCCACTGCTGTATATGCTGTTCCAAGATGGGATTAAGAAAGTCTACAAATTAGTAAAGAAAGTGAAAGCGTAACATAATGAACATTGAATTAGCAACAACCTTAATTTCTCGTGGTATCGTTAACAACAAGACTCGTATTTTAGCACGTTGTCCTGTGCCAGCATTTGGTGGGATGCCCACGGAAAAACTGTTATTCTTAAATGTTGATAAAGTTATTAGTGAAGATGGCACAATGAAGTTTATTTCTTCTCATCGTAGCGGTCGTAAATTCAGTGTTCCTATTGATAAGATCGACGAAATTGATGGAATGGAACCAGTTCGTCTTGGACTTGCATATGATATTAAGGCAAATGGTGCAACTCGTGGTGGTGGTAAAAAGCGTGGCCGCAAGCCTAGAATAAATACATTGGAGAATATCAATGGCTAAAATCTACGAAGAAGTATTGGTTATCAAAGTAAGCAAACTTGTTGCTGATAAAAGTTCAAACAATTCCAGTATCATCCGCGATGATATTGTTGAAAGTATTGAAGCAGTTGTTCAGGAATTGGTTGGCGATAGTGTAATCGTTGAAATTGAAAAAGCGGAATAATAATGGGAACTATACCACAAGTAGTATTAAGTGAAATTGATCATGGGCAAGTATATCCACCATATGATGGTGTTAGCACCACGTGGAGCAGTAATCAATTTAAAGGCAATGGATACTATGGGTATACCGATGGATTGCACACTGTAAGTTATAAACTTACCAATTTTATTGGTATCATTAAATTTCAGGCTACATTATTACAAAATCCAACTGATAATGATTGGGTCGATATAACTTCCACTGCTGTTGGTGATGGAGTTAATGGCTTTACTGGAAATTATTTCTTTAACTTTACTGGCAACTTTGTATGGTGCCGTGCGCATATTACTAATTTTACCAGTGGTCAAATCAACCAAGTTCTTTACAATACATAAAAATTCTGTTACACTGTTTACTGTAGATATATATTAATATCTGCAGTTAATGGAAAGATCAATGACAGAACAAATTAATCAACAACAACCACCTAATCAAGATACTTTTGGTTTGCCTCCAGAGGCATTAGATTTTCTACGTAAACAACATATTCATTTCTGTCTACCAATGTATGGTGGACTTTGTAATGAAGCAACCTTTATCGCAATGATCAAGTTTGGTATTATTGCTGGCAAGATGGGACTCAACTATAGTATTGATACAATGGTTAATGAATCACTTATTACTCGTGGTCGTAATAACCTTGTTGCAAAGTTCTTGTTTAATCAAGCTGCAACTCATCTAATGTTTATTGACGTTGATCTTGGATTTGATCCAGAAGCAATCATTCGTCTTCTTCTCGCTAATCAGGATGTCGTCGGTGGCGTATATCCAATGAAGCGTATTCCAATTCGTTATGTTATTAACACGGTTCCAAATCCAGTTACTATGGGCGATCTTGTTGAAGTTTCTACTTTGGGAACTGGTTTCATGATGGTAAAGCGTCATGTTATTGAACAGTTAATTTCACTGCACCCAGAACTAAAGTATCGTGATAATATCGGCATTGGTGCACAATATGAGCCACTTATGTATGGACTCTTTGATACAATGATTGATAAGGATGACAATTATCTTTCCGAAGATTGGACATTCTGTTATCTATGGCGCATGGCTGGTGGTAAGATTTTTGCTGATACTGGCATTAAACTTGACCATACTGGTTATCACAAATATGAAGGTAACGTTGAAGAACTTAAAAAAGTTCTAACAAATCAAGTTTCAAACGGTGGACCACATCATCTTGATCCACAACAGCCACAACCACAAGCTGCCCCACAGCCACAAGCTGTTCAACCAATCAAGCTAAATCTTAAAAAGAAAGGCTAATATGAGCGACGATACCGAATCTGTAGAATTTAAGATTACTTTAGATAGTGTTTGGCATAATGAACCGCCAAAGTTTGAAGTGTTGCTTAATGATGAACTTATAGAATACGGTGTCGTGAGTGAGAAAGAAAGTGATGGTGAAAAGAAAATAATCACGTTTACACGTGATTTAGAAGAAGGCGAACATACTATTAAAATTCGCCTTCTTGATAAACAACTAAAACATACACCAATTGATGACAATGGCAATATTCTCGCTGATCAATTATTAAACATTAAGCAAATAGAAATCGACGAGATTGAACTTGATTATTTGTTTTATAGTTTAGGAAAATATTATAAACAGATTGGCGTAAAAGATGGTTTGCCACAATATGACGAAGCACCATTAGACTTTAATTTAATAACTTTAGGATGGAATGGAGAATGGCGTTTGTCTTTATCTGCTCCTACCTATATGTGGTTTTTAGAAAACCTATAAATATTTGATGTTCATATCACAGATAATAAACGAAGCCCCAAAAGTTGGTCGTGCTTTTCAGCATGTAGAAGACCTTGTATTGATTAATGGCAGCAGCGGTGCTGAAACTGCTATTGCTCGCCTTAGCGAACTTGCAAACAATCCACAACGAATGATAAGATATAAATGGGACGGAAAACCGCAAGTATATTGGGGGCGTGAACCTGATGGTAAGTTCATCATGGTTGGTCATAATGGTTGGTTAAAGCCAGATGGTAGCGGTAAAAGCAACAGTCCACAAGAATTAGTGCGTTTTATCATGAACACTGGCAATGTAGCACCAGATAAACAAGATGAACGTATGCGCTTTGCCAATGAATATGCAAGTCTTTGGACATTATTTGAAGCAGCAACTCCACAAGATTTCCGTGGTTATGTTTATGGTGATTTGTTGTTTATGCGTCGTCCGCAGTTAGAAAACAATGCTTATACTTTTACTCCAAATAAAGTAGAATATAAAGTTTTAGCAAACACAGAACTAGGTCAAAGGATTTCTCGTGCTACTGCTGCCGTAGTAGGACATGCATATTTCCCATCATTTGGAATAGGCGATGATCAGCAGCAACCTATTGATGATTTTACTGCATTTAATAAGACACAAGGATTAATTGTGTTAGGACCACGATATGCAAGTCAACCAGTTAAAATTGATACAAAAAAACTACAAAATTTGCAAAAGTATGTTGCTCTCAATAAAAACGCAATTGATAACTTCTTAAATGATGAACGCCTTGCCGCTATGAAGATGGCAGGATTCAAGGGTGTATTGTATAACTTTAACAATACCATGGTAAAACAAGGAAAGGTGTCAGACCTTGCAAATACATTTACATCTTGGTTGCAAGGTAGCAGCAAACAATCTGCGCCGATGCAACAGAAAATTACAGATTGGATTGCACAAAATCAAAAAGGATTCATTGCTACTTTTGCGATATTAGAAAATCTACGTGATGTTAAAAATAGTATTATTGCACAAATAGATAAAGAACCAGGTGACATACAACAATCTACTGGTGGAATTCCTGGCGGAGAAGGCTACGTTTCATACGGTGAACCAAATATAAAATTAGTAGATAGGTCTCGTTGGACGCCCAATTAAACTACTTTTGGTCGTTTTAATCCACCGTGCATAAATACATATATGAATGAATATTATGTATATCAGTATATTGACCCTATAACTAAATTACCTTTTTATATTGGCAAGGGCAGTGGTGATAGAATGTATCGCCACTTGCAAGAAACAAAAGAAAATACAGAAAACCGCAAAAAATATGCAGTTATTAAAGGTTTGCAAAACAAAGGTTATGAGCCTATTATAGATAAAATTGCAGACAATTTGACAGAAGAAGAAGCATATAATTTAGAAGCAGAACTTATAGAAAAGTATGGTCGCCGTGATTTAGATGAAGGTGGAATATTAACTAATATTTGCACAGATAATAGACCACCACATTTTACTGGTGAAAATCATCCAATGTTTGGTAAAAGTATAAGTGAAAAAACTAGGCAAAAACATATAAAGTTGCGTGATAGAACTCGTGGAAAAACATATGAAGAAATATATGGCGCAGAACGAGCATTAGAAATTCGTGCAAAGTTAGCACAAACTGGTGAAAATAATCCATTTTATGGAAAAAAACACAATAAAGAAAGTCGTGTAAAAATGTCTGCGGCACGAAAAGGTAAACCTAGCACAAGACTTGGTTCTAAACAAAACGATGAAGCAAGATTAAAAATCCAAATGAATAATCCAAATCGTCGCCGCATCCATACACCAGATGGTATATTTTTAAGCGCCGAGCAATATGCTAATACAATAAATACTATTACTGCAAACGGTTTAAGAAATATTTTAAAAAATTGTGATAAGCCAATAACTTTGACGCAAGTTTTAAGAAGTAAACTTTTTAATCCAGAACATGTAGGGAAGACGCCAAGAGAGTTAGGATACTATAACATATGACTTTAACCACTCGCACTAACTTTGCTGAAGCATCTGGTCCTCATGTAAGTTTTGCATTTATGAGAAGTAATCCTCCCCATTATGGCCACAAGGGTGTAATTTCTACAGTATCTACATCTGCAAAAAATGGTGCTTGGGCATTATTTTTTAGTAAAAGTCAAGATTCCAAGAAAAATCCGCTTGAATATCAAACAAAATTGCGATGGATTTATACATTATATCCAGAAACAAAAGGTCATATTGTAGAAGACCCCAATATAAAAACTTTCCTTCAAGCAGCATCATATCTTTATGAAAAGGGATTCCGCAGTGCAACTTTTGTTGCTGGTGAAGATGATATGCCACAAATGCGTTCAGTACTTGAACAGTATAATGGCAAAGAAGTAGCACACGGATTTTATAATTTTAATCCATTAACATTTATGGAAAGTCCTCGTTTAACTTCTGCAACAAATGCAAGAGAAGCTGCAAAAAGTGGTGATCCAGATGCCTTTGAAAGAGCAACGCAAGTCCCACAAAACTTAACAGTAGATGGCAAGACATTATTCCAAACCGTGCGTTTAGGTCTCGGATTACCAGAAGACCCACCTGAAAACGAAAGTTTTAGTGAAAGTATTATTACAGAAAGTGTTCTTAATGAAAGTTTATCAGTAGAACAACTAGCGCATATCAGTGATAAAGCACTTGATGATGCTTATCACTATGGTTTATCCACACCAGGTGCTAACTTTGGTTGGTTAGCAAACATTGAAAGTGCCACTGCTGCAAAGCGTATGATTGATAGCGGCATTACAGATGTAGAAGCAATTGCTAATGCTATTCACGATGGTTGGAACAAGACTGCTGTTGCTGATTATATGGGCAAGTTGCAGCTAGATACACCAACTATTCCCGATAAAAAGAAAAAACGTTATGCACTTGCCCAACAAACTTATGCACAGTTGCCAGAAGTAGAAAAAGAAAAAGACCGTGTAGTTGCTCGTGCTATGTTGAAAGCAATGGGCATCGTTACCGAAGCACCAGGCATTGAAGGCGAATGGGGCGATGAACCAGAAAGTGATGCTGATCCATATCATGAAGGTTTTCTTGAAGGATTAAAAGCTAAAAGCAATGGTATGAATATTCGTGCTCAAAATCCATATGAAACTGGAAGCAAGGCAGCTAAGCTATGGAATCGTGGTTTTGATTCAGCACAGTTTGAAGAACATGATATCACAGAACCTTATGGTTATTATGGCTCTACACACGGCGTAAATCTTGATTTGCGTGGATTGCCAACCTATCCTATTAAAGAAGCTGCAGAAAAGTCAACCAAAGCAGTTGCAAAGTATCAGGATATGCCTCACAATGGTCAGCGTTGCGACCACTGCACTATGTGGCGTCCACCACACGGTTGTAGTGCTGTTAAAGGTAAGATTGCGGCAAATGGTTGGTGTTCATATTACAAGCGCAGTCATCGTAAAGATTTAGAAGAAACAGAAAGTCTGGACGAAGCAGCATCACCCGTGTTGTTCCACTATACAGGTAGTGTAGGTGCAGCATTAAACATTCTTAAAAACAATGAGTTTATGTTGAGCATTTCTACTGGTAGTGTAGAAGATCAGTATGCGCCGAAAGGTTATAACTATTTCCTATCCACAACACGTAGCAAAGTGGGTGGTTATCACGAGTTTACTGGCGGCACTGCCGTTATGTTTAACCTTGATGGCAACTGGTTTAATCGTCGTTATCCAGTAAAGGCTATTGATTATTGGGCAGGATTTGATAAGCAAAAGCACAGTGAAAGTGAAGACCGTGTTTTCTCACGTGAACCAACTATACCAGCAGATGCTATTACAGCAGTTCATATCTTACTTAAAGAAGCAGGTGAGTTTGCAAGCCCAACTACTCGCCAGTTGATGATTGTGGCAAAGAAGCGTGGCTTACCAACTTATCTTTATAGCGACGAAAATGCGTGGAAGTTACAGGACACCAAGCGAGCAATACCAGTAAGCAAAGCCCAAGATTTAATTCGTGGTCAAAAGAAGACTGGTTATATAAGCACCTTTAATGGTAAGAAATATCTTGCTCCTTGGTTAGAACTTATCTTTAAGAAGAAACGCAGTGAGTTATCCAAAGAAGCAAATAAACTACGTTATAGTTTAACCTATTGGAGCGGTGGTCAGTTTGCTGATGACCTTGGGCTGCGTAATGAAATTACAAATGCTCGTAAGCCAGGCAATAGTGGTTATGAAGCAGCAACTAAAATTATCGCTGCTATGCGTAAAATTGGTGCTAGCGATGTAAAGGGTTTACTGACATTCTTACACAAGAAGTGGGATGCAGAAGCACAACAGCCACTTAAAAGCGACAATGATGCACAACGAGCAATTGCTAATATTCGTGCCGATAGTGCTAAAAAAGAAAGTGTTGAAGAAGCACTTGATACAAATGAAACACATGGTTGGATATTACCTGATCGTAAAGTTGTTTATGTTACGAAGGAAGAACATCTGTCGTGGCTTTATAGTAAAGACATTGATGGATACGAAGAAGCATTTAAACTTGGATATGTGCGTTTTGCAAAAGCAACTCTCACATTCTTTGTTCAAGGTTTCTTGGATGATCTTAAAAAGATGTATCGTGTATATGCACAAACTGCACTTGGATTTAAGCATATTGCAGTTGATGTAATAACTGATGAGAGTGGGAAAATTGATAACCAAATTTCATTAGACTTTGAAATGCCAAAAGACAAAGCAAAGTTTATAAAGAAGTTTGGACCACAACAAAATGAACACGCTGGTAGTATTCTAGGAACTGTTGGTGGCGGCAATGATTATCCTGACCGTCAGGTAGCCACATTTCCGTGGGACCGTAAGATTGAACCAGATGAAAATGGCGCAAAAGTACAGTATTTGAATAAACAACGCAAACCTTAAAAACGGTAAATATATAAATGAGCGACAAAGACCTGATCCTTGAAGAAATCCTAAACGAAGTAAATATGAGTCCAACAGCCCTTCGTGCAGCAGTGGCAAAGATTCCAAATGCAAAAGCAGGTCTTGAATTTGAACTTATCGTCACTAATCTTGACGAAGAAGATGATGAAGATTATGATCCTTACGAAGACTTTGAAAGCGAACCAGATTATGATCAAGATGAGCGTATCTCTACCGCAAGTTTCAACGCACTAGCACAAGATGTTATGCAGTTCTTTGCTGGCGACCATAACAGTCGTCGTGAAGTAAACCGTGCAATTGATTTGATCCGTGAAGCGTGGCACGAATATATTGATGGACCACTATGGGACACTTGGGCAGGTGACCGTATTCAAGATTTTATTGACAAACGTTATGGTCGTGATTATAAAAATCAAGAAGAATTGTTCAGTGAAATAGACAGAATTGATCCATACGAAGCGTTTAAAAAAGAATATTTTGAAGAGTGGCGTGATAATATTGAAGATGATGATAACATAGATGATTATCTTGAAAAGTTTTTAGAAGACACCTATGGTGGTACATACATGAATGATTTATCAAGTTGGGATAGGTTAGGATTATCTTGGCCACACTGGACTGAACCTGATGAATATGACCGCAGAACTCGCTCCACGGTTGATGTAGGTGATTTCCGTCGTGCAACAGGTATTAAAACTATTAAGAGCGGCAGTTATCACGCTATTGCAAAGCCTATGGATGCTTATGTTATTGAACCAGATAGCAGCCTACAACCAACTCGTGGTAAAGGTGGCGAAGGTTTAGAGTTTGTATCACCACCTCTTGATATTCCAACAATGATTGACCAAATCAACAAGGTCAAGGCATGGGCAAAAGATGGCAATGCTTATACCAATGATAAAACTGGTTTGCATATGAACATCTCTATACCAGGTTATAAGTTAGATAAACTTGATTATGTTAAACTTGCACTATTTTTAGGCGACAAGTATATTCTTGAAAAGTTTGGTCGTCTTGGTAATTCATACGCTCGTAGTGCGTTTGAACAGATTGCCTCATTCATTAAACAAAATCCAGAAAAGGCTAATAAAGCCGTTGATGCGATGCGTCAGAATTTAAATCTAGTAGCATCCAAACTTATTCACAGTGGTTATACTGACAAGTTTACAAGTATCAATACAAAAGATAATCGTGTAGAGTTTCGTTCACCAGGCGG
>Ga0214192_1000286_pt1 | contig 32445 bp, 27 predicted proteins | sample TroBogEpilimnion_44_FD_153030 | JGI IMG/M metagenome (GOLD analysis project Ga0214192, IMG submission 153030) | Freshwater microbial communities from Trout Bog Lake, WI - 29JUL2008 epilimnion | ecosystem: Environmental > Aquatic > Freshwater > Lake > Epilimnion/Euphotic zone | place: Trout Bog... | reverse complement strand
GCCTTCGCCGCCGGATGCCTCGCCGCGATGGATGGTTATGCGCAGGGCGTGGGTTATCCGAGCCAGGCTTATCCCGGCGCTCAGGCCACCCAATCCGGCGTCTACCCGGGCGGCGGCTATCCCATCGGCTCAAACCCAGCGGCTGCGCCGTCGATTTCCGATCAGGCCGGCCCGGCCGTGGCGCGCCTCAGCGTCATGAACGGCGAAGCATCGGTCAAACATGACACCTCCGCCGAGTGGATGCCCGCCGTCGTCAACGCTCCGCTGATGGCCGGCGATGGCATTGCCACCGCATCCGGCGGTCAGGTGGAAGTCCAGCTCGATTATGCCGATTTCCTGCGCCTCGCCGGCGACACAGAAGTGCGCCTCGCCAATCTGTCCGACGGGCGCGGTCAGCTGCAGGTCGGCCGCGGCCTCATCCTGTACCGCGCACTTCGCGACTCCGCGGTGCAGACCGAGATCAGCACGCCTTCGGTTGCGGTGCATCCGCTGCGGCTCTCGGCCGTGCGGGTGGAGGTCGCCGCCGACGGCTCGACGCGCATCACCATGCGCAAGGGCGAGGCCGACGTCTACACGCCGAAAGGCACCGAGCGCCTGCGCGAAGGATCCATGATGATGGTGCGCGGAGCGGCCGACGATCCGGAGTTTCAGATCGTGCAGGCCCCGGCGCGCGACGGCTGGGACAGCTGGAACGAGCAGCGCGATGCGTTTCTTGAAAAGGCGCAGTCGAATCGCTACGTGACCCAGGGCACGTACGGCGCCGAAGACCTGGATGCCGCGGGCCGCTGGGGTTATGACCCCGCCTATGGCAACGTCTGGACGCCTTCGAACGTGCCCGCGGGCTGGGCGCCCTACAGCACGGGGCAGTGGGTTTGGGAAGACTACTATGGCTGGACCTGGGTCGATACGGCCCCGTGGGGCTGGGCTCCCTTCCATTACGGCGCCTGGTATTTCCGCACGGGATTCGGCTGGAGCTGGTTCCCCGGCGCGCGCTACGGTCGCGCCTTTTACCGGCCGGCACTGGTGAGCTTCGTGGGCTTCGGCGGCGGCGTGGGAGTTGGCTTTGGCCGCATCGGCTGGGTGCCGCTGGCGCCGTTTGAAGTTTTCCACCCGTGGTATGGACCCGGTGCGCGCGCCGGAGTTGTGGCCGGCTTCGGCGCGGGCGCGGGCGTTGTCGGACTCTATCGCAATGCGCGCGTGGCGGGCGGCGTGATGGCCGTTTCCACGGCGGACTTCCAGCGCGGAGCGTTCCACGCTGTGGCGCCGGCAGGAGCGGGAGAACTGCAGCGTGCCTCGGCGGTACACGGCGCGCTGCCGGTATCGCCCGGCGCGGCCAGTGCGCGCTTCAGTGCTCGTCCGGCGGCGGTGACTCCGCGGACCAATTTCGGTTCGCAGCGCTTCTTCAGTTCTTCGGCCGGCTTCCAGTCCGGCGGGTTTCAGACAGGTGGGTTTCAATCAGGTGGATTTCAATCAGGCGCGAGCCGCGCGTTCGCGCAGCCCGGTGCAGTTGGCGGCGCAGGGCGTTCGTTCAGCGGCGGTGTACCGCAGGCTGGCACCGCTTCGTCCGGCGGCGCGGGCTGGAACCGCTTCGGCAATCCGGCGGCCGGCTTCGCGCCACGCCCTGCGACAGGTGGTGCGGCGGGTGGCGTGACGACGGGTGGCGTGACGACGGGTGGCGTGGCGCCCGGTCGAACGGCGACCGGCGCTCCGGCGCCAGGCGGCGGATGGGGCAGCTTCGGCGCGCCGCCGCAGGGGGCCGCGGTGCAGCGCTATCAGGCTGCGCCGCAGCGGCAGAGTCCCGGTGGCAGCTACGGAAGCCAGCCGGTTCAGGTAGCGCCGCCTATCGTGCGTCAGCGTGAAACCGTGCCGCAATATTCCGCGCCGCGCTCCGGCAGCGTGCCTCACAGCAGCGGACATGCTTCCTCGGCTGCTCGCGGGCGGCGGTAAATAGTCTGCGCACCGCACCGAAATGGCTCCGGAGTGGTGTGCCACGCACGGCTGCGATGTGTTCTGTTCGCCTCGAACGGAACTCATCGCAGCCGGGTGCTATACTTGTTTTACTCCTCACGGCGGCTGTAGCTCAGTTGGTAGTAGCGCCAGATTGTGGTTCTGGATGTCGAGGGTTCAAATCCCTCCAGCCGCCCCAGTTTCACCTCGGTAGTTCCCCTTTTCCATCCCTCTCTCCTGTTTGCTAGTCGAATAAGATTTATCCGATAAATTCTTCCCGCCCGAGGTCGCTCTCGCCGCACGGACCGAATTTTTCGGGTTGCTCAGAATTTCTGGCCAGAAGTCATACTTTCGCTGTAGTCCAAGGAAAGCGCTGAAAGATCTTTTAGAATCAATATTTTAATAGCATTGATAACAAATGAGTATTGTCGGGCGGCCTGTTCGAAGCTAGTACTGGACCTCTGGGAATGGATGAGCGGTCCGCGTTAACGTATAGGAGTTACCTGAGATAAAAATCCGATGACTACGAACGCGGCGATATTCCCAAGGTATAACTCCTCCCGAGGACCCTTGTTCTCCATGCGCCGGAGCACGCGTACAACCTCCGGACGCAGGCAGAACCCCCTGCGCGAGCTCGCCACCGAACAGCGCCGGGTCGCTGAAGCGCAGCGCAGCCGGGCGCGCGACCAACGGCTGCAAAGAGATCTGCCTTCCATCATCGAATCCCAGGTCGGCGCGCAGATGGAGAAGCTGGAAAACCGGCTCCTCGATGACTTCCGCGAAATGGGCGAAAAGGTGGTGGAAAAAGGCACCGCCGCCCTCAGTGAACAGCTCGACGAGCGGATCGAATCGCTGGAGCGCATGTCGTCGTTCCAGACCGGCACCATCCTGAAGCTGCGGAACTCCTCGCGCGTCGCCGAACAAAAAGTGAGTTCGGTGGTGAACAGCATCGAGCACGCCTTGTCGGAGGCAGTGCCCGGCGGCTTCCGTCTCGATCCGCATTATCCTGGCTTTTACCCGCAGCTGGCCTCGCCCGATGACATGGACTCGTCACGCTGCACTGCGCTCGAGACGATTCCGGCGAGCCGCCACGGCTTCTGCCCCAGCTGCACTTCACCTCACGTGCGCCGCGCCTACCGGCACGGGTTCCTCGACGAGATGCTGCGCTTATTCTTCGTGGCGCCGTTCCGCTGCCGCTCCTGCCGCCACAAGTTCTACCGGTTCTGATCGCGCAGCCACCCGAGCAACGCCTGCTGCGCCGCCACGGCGGCATCTTTCACACGCCACGAAGCGCGGTCGCGCCTTCCCGCCAGATTGCTGACGCCGCGGATCGCTCCCGCCGGCAGTCCGTAAACCGCCGCCACGTGTGCAATGGCCGCGCCTTCCATGTTCTCCACCGCGCCGCCCGTGCGTGCCACCAGCGCCGCCGCCGCCTCGTCGCTCCCGGTGCATGTGTTGACTGTGACGAACCGCGCTCTGCGCGCTGACGGAAAAATCTGCAGAGGGAATTCGTTGTAGAGCGGCGTCTCACCGGCCACCACCGGGAAGCCCAGCTTCTGCATGTCGAGAAAGCCCTCGGGCGAGGCCGCGCCCAGATCGCCGTAGCACTCGCTTTCGGCGCAGGCCACGTCGCCGATTCCGAAGCCGCTGTCGGGATACGCCCCGCCAATGCCGCAAACCACCACGCCGGACACCAGACCCGCGCCGTTCCGTTCGAGGTACCGCGTCAGCGCGATGGCCGCGTTGACTGCGCCGACGCCGGTCCGCAGCACATCCACCGTGCCCGCCGCCGCCGCGTCGCGCAGTTCGGCCTCGAGCAGTGAACCTTCCAGTTCCGTGGAAACGCAGATGACGAGCGTGCCGGCCATTGTGGTCAGCCTATCAGGCCGCCATGCCCCGGGCCGCCGGCGCGTTGCCGCGTCCGTTTCTAGCCGGCGTGCGCCGCCTGGCACTCTTCGTACGTGCCCTTGAAGTCTTCAAGGCTGTCGTGGTCGAAGCGCCAGATGCGCGTGGCGACTTCATCCAGCAGATCGTGATCGTGCGTGACCAGAAACACCGTGCCTTCGTACTTCTGCAGCGCGAAGTTGAGCGCGTTGATCGATTCCAGATCGAGGTGGTTGGTCGGTTCGTCCAGCACCAGCACGTTCGGCTTCTGCAGCATCAGGCGGCAGAAGATCAGCCGCGCCGCTTCGCCGCCCGAAAGCGCCTCGGTCGGCTTCATCGCTTCATCGCGCGCAAACAGCATCTGGCCGAGCAGGCCGCGGAGTTCCTCTTCGCCCGCCGTCGGGTCGAAGTCGCGCAGCCAGTCGATGACCGTCGTCCCGGGCTGAATGGTGGCGCGGTGATCCTGCGCGAAGTAGCCGATCGCCACCTCGTGGCCCCATTCCACCGTGCCGGCATTGAATTCGAGCGGCTCGTCGGTCACGCCCGGTCCGTTCGCCACCAGACAGCGGAGCAGTGTCGTCTTGCCGACGCCGTTGCGTCCCGTCAGGCCGATCTTCTCGCCGCGCGAAATGCTCGCCGTGAAGTCGCCAATCACAGCCACATCGCCGTACGACTTCGACAGCCCCTTGATCTCCAGCGGATGCCGCCCCGAAGGCCGCTTCATCTGGAAACGAATGAATGGCCGCGCGATGTTCGACTTCGCCAGATCGCTGGTCTGCAGCCGCTCAACTTCCTTCTTGCGCGACGTCACCTGGCTCGAACGCGTGCCGGCCGAAAAGCGCGCAATGAATTCGTTCAGCTGTTCGATCTTCTTCTCGCGCTGCGCGTTCTGCGCTTCAATGCGCGAACGGATCTGCGTCTTCGCCAGCACCATGTCGTCATAGCCGCCGGTGTAGGTGATGATCGTCTGGTAATCGATATCCGCCGTGTGCGTCGTCACGCTGTTCAGGAAGTGGCGATCGTGCGAGATCACCACCAGCGTTCCCGTATAGCGGTTCAGAAAATCCTGCAGCCAGTGGATGGATTCCAGATCGAGATGGTTGGTCGGTTCGTCCAGCAGCAGCGCGCCCGGGTTGCCGAACAGCGCCTGCGCCAGCAGCACGCGAACCTTCTGGCCGCCCTGGATCTCGCCCATCTTTTTATCGTGCAGAGGCTCGGGGATATCCAGACCGTCCAGCAGAATGGCGGCATCCGATTCGGCCGTGTAGCCGTCGTTTTCCGCAATAATGCCTTCCAGTTCGCCGAGCCGCATGCCGTCTTCATCGGTGAGATCGGCCTTTTCGTAAAGCCGGTCGCGCTCGGCGAGGGCTTCCCATAACGGGCGGTTGCCCATGATGACCGTGTCGATCACGCGGAATTCATCGAACGCGAACTGGTCCTGGCTGAGAACGCCCATGCGCTTCGGCCTTGTGACCGTGCCCTTCTGCGCTTCGAGTTCGCCCGTCAGGACCTTCATGAAGGTCGACTTACCGGCCCCGTTGGGCCCGGTCAGGCCGTAGCGGCGGCCGTCGATGAAGGCCGTCGACACGTCTTCAAACAAAATCTTGGCGCCGTAGCGCATGCTTACATTGCTGACTGAGATCACGGCTGGTGGAGGTTGTTGCGGATGAAATTTCAGTTTAGCAGTGCATCGGGCTTTTTCGTCGCAACTGGCGCGTTTTTGTGCAGTTCGTCATACTGAAGGCTGCTATGGCGTGGCGGCTCAGACGCGGCGAACCGGTAACCGACGGGGTGAGGCGCGTGGCGCGCGAAGAGCTGCGTCTGGTGACCCGCAACCTTGCGCTGCCGCCGGCCGGGCGCGATAAAGGCATCCACGAAGCCCGCAAGGCGCTCAAGCGGTTGCGTGCGCTGCTGCGCTTTCTCGCTCCCGTGATGCGCCAACAGTCGCGGCTTGAGCTGGACCGGCTGCGCGGCGCGGCCCGCCGGCTTTCCGGGTTGCGCGATTCCGCCGTGGCCATCGAGACGCTGGACGGCGTCGTCGCCCGCGGCATCGCAGCCGCGCCCGTCAGCGCGCGTATGGCGAAAGATATTGACCGGTTCCGCGCATCGCTCGTCGCCAGCCGCGAGTCCGCCCACGAAAATGGCGCGGCCGAGGCGCTGCGTCTGGTGACTGCCGAAATCGCCGAAGCCGCCGCGCGCGTCGCCGCCTGGCGCATGATGCCGGAGGGCGAACCGGCCATCCGCGCGGGTCTCGAACGAACCTTCCGTCGCGGGCGTAAGGCGCTGAAGTCCGCGCGCGGCCGCTTCGCCGGCGAGTTCGGCCATCGCCTGCGCATGCGCGCGAAGGATCTCTTCTACTGCCTGCGTTTGCTGGAAGGCGTGTGGGTCGGGACCGGCGAACTTCCGGCTCGCCTCAAAACGCTGGAGGAACGTCTCGGCGAAGATCACAACCTGGCGATGCTGACCGAACGCCTGCCACGCGCCGGGCAAACCCCCGCCTGGCAAAAACGCGTCGAAGCATGGATCGCATCCGACCGCGCCGCGCTTTGCGAAAAGGCCGAAGCGATCGCCGAAGATGTTTATCGCGAAAAGCCGCGCCCCTTCGCAACGCGCGTCGTGAAGACGGCATCGGCAGCAGACGTACCACGCACCCGCCTCCCCGCCGCGGCCGCGCCGCCTTCACGATGACTCCGCGCATCCGCTTCGATCAATCCATTTGCTCGGATCCTGCCAGCGCCCTCGAGCGCGAATGGCTCGAAACCAACGGCATCGGCGGCTTTGCCTCATCCACACTTTGCGGCGCCAACACGCGGCGCTATCACGGACTCCTCATCGCCGCTGCCACGCCGCCCTCCGGCCGCTCCGTTTTGCTTTCGAAGTTCGAAGAGACGCTCGTGGTGGGCGATGAGCGCTTCGAACTTTCCACCAATCTCTACCCCGGCGTCACGCATCCGGCCGGTTATCGCTATCTGACCGGCTTTCGTCTCGATCCGTTTCCCGTCTTCACCTTTGAAGCCGGCGGCGTGCGGATCGAAAAACGTCTCTGCCTCGTGAATGGCGAGGACACGCTGGCGCTCGGCTACGAAGTCACGGGCAAGCCCTGCCGGCTCGAACTGCGCCCGCTGCTGGCCTGCCGCGGCTATCACGAACTGATGCATTCCGGCGTTGCGTGGAACGGAGCTTTCACCGAATCCGGCGATGCCATCGCGATGCAGCCGCGTGCCGGTTACCCCGAACTGCACTTCGCGCACGCCGCGCAGCGCGTCGCAAGGGAAGGGAACTGGTACTTCAACTTCGAATACCCCCTGGAGCGCGAGCGCGGTTTCGATTTCCACGAAGATCTGTATTGTCCGTTCGTGCTCGATTACCGGCTCGAACCGGGCGAGCGTGCCGAACTGGTGGTCTCGACCGCGCCCGGCCACCGCGCCTCCGATGCGCCCGCCCTGCGCGCCGCCGAGTGCTCCCGCCGCGCCGCTCTGAACCCCGGCGCCGATCGCTTCGACGACCACTTCCTCGTGCGCCGCGCAGGCGGCTGGACGATCCTCGCCGGCTATCCGTGGTTCGGCGAATGGTGCCGCGACACCATGATTTCGCTGCCTGGCCTGACGCTGATCAACGGCCGCTTCGACGTGGCCCGCTCCATCCTGCGCGAAGCCGTGCGGTGGCTCGACCGGGGCATGCTGCCGAATCGCTTCCCCGATGGCGCGGCCACGCCCGAATACAACACCGTCGACGCCACGCTCTGGTTGTTCGAAGCCGCGCGAAAGCTCCTCGATTGCACCGGCGATCTCGCCTTCCTCCGCGAACAGCTTTACGCACCGCTGCGGGACGTCATCGATTGGCACGTGCGCGGCACACGCTACGGCATCGCGATGGACGCCGACGGCCTGCTGCTCGCCGGCGACGCCTCCACGCAGCTCACGTGGATGGATGCGCGCGTCGACGGCCGTCCGGTCACGCCGCGCCACGGCAAAGCGGTCGAGATCCAGGCGCTCTGGTACAACGCGCTGCGCTTCATGGCAGCGCTGGCCGCTGAACTCGATGATGCGGAATCCTCGCGGTCATACACGCGGCTTGCGGACCAGGCGCGCTCCAGCATCCGCGCCACGTTCTGGAACGAGGCGGCCGGCTGCCTCTTCGACGTCGTGAACGGCAACCAGCGCGACGCCTCCGTCCGTCCCAATCAGCTCATTGCCCTGTCGCTCGGCTACTGCGCGCTCGAAACGTGGCACGCGCTCAGCATTCTTCGCGTAGCGGAAGCATCGCTGGTCACGCCCTTCGGCCTTCGCACGCTCGCGCCGGACGATCCGCGTTACTGCGGTCGTTACGAAGGCGGCCCCGCGCAGCGCGACGGCGCCTATCATCAGGGCACCGTCTGGCCCTGGCTGCTCGGCCCGTACCTGACTGCCGAGGCGCGCTTCAACGGCGCGCAGGGCAAGGCAAAGGCCGCTGCAATCCTCAGCGCGATAAGCGAATTCGTACTCACGCGCGGCACCGGTCTGCTGCCGGAGATCTTCGATGGCGACCCGCCCCACGAACCGCGCGGCTGCATCGCGCAGGCGTGGAGCGCCGCCGAACTCGAGCGCGTCGCGGCTGAGAACTTCATCGAAGAAGAGGAAGTGCCATGATGCGCCCGCGCGCTGCCGTCGCCCACGGCGGCGGTCCCACGGCCGTCCTGAATGCCAGCCTCGCCGGTGTGATCGACGGTTGCCGCCATCGCATGGGTGCGCTGCTCGGTGCGCGCTTCGGGCTCGGCGGACTGCTCTCCGGCGACGTCACCGATCTTCTGCGCCTTCCGCAATCGGCGGTCGATGCCGCGGCCCGTGAGCCCGGCTCGGCCATCGGATCGAGCCGCCGCGCCTTCGACGAGGCCGGCTACAATCTCCTGCTCGACGCTCTGCGCCGCCACCGCATTGACATCCTGTTCTACACCGGCGGCAATGGCTCCATGGATACCGCCCGTGAGATCGCCGCCCGCGCCCGCGCCGCCCGCTACGATCTGCAGGTGATCGGCATCCCGAAGACCATCGATAACGACCTGCTCGTCACTCACCGCACGCCCGGTTACGCTTCCACCGCGTACTTCTTCGCCTGCGCGGCGCGCGACATCGGGATGGACAACCGCTCGCTGCCTTCGCCGGTCTGTGTGCTCGAAACGCTGGGTCGCAACTCGGGCTGGATTACCGCGGCCACGTCGCTGGCGCGCCGCGAGCCCGACGCCGCGCCGCATCTCATCTATCTGCCGGAACGGCGCATCGCTCTTGATCGGATCGCCGCCGACGTGGAGCGCATCTATCGCCGCCTAGGGCGCGTCGTCATCGCGGTCTGCGAAGGCCAGCGCGACGATCACGGCCAGCCGTTCGGTGCCGAAGTGGATCGCGCCGGCAGCGCCGTGCATGCGCTGGCGTCGAATCTCGGCCACACTCTCGCTCGGCGGATTACGCAGATGACCGGACTTCGCGCGCGCGCCGAAAAGCCCGGATTGCTCGGCCGTTCGTGCGGCCCGTTTACGCGGGAATCAGACCGTCGCGATGCTTACGAATGCGGCTTGGCTGCCGCGCGCGCCGCGCTGGCGGGAGAGACCGACGTGATGGTCGCGCTCCATGCCACGGCCGGTACGTTCCTGACGCCGCTCTCATCGGTGGCGCGTGCCGAGCGCACGTTGCCACTCGATTGGATTGCGCCCGATGGTAACGACGTGCTGTCGGCCTTCCGCGAATACGCCGCGCCGCTGATCGGCGAAGTCGGCGCTTACGAGCCGATGTTCTGAACGGCGCCGCTTACTTCTTCGCTTACTTCTTGGCTTACTTCTTGGCTTACTTCTTCGCGGTGTCGGGCTTCGGAGCCACGTACGGCTTGATCTCCGAAATCGCCTTCTGTAACTCATCGATCGACTTGGCGTCGATGATGTAGAGCGAAGCCTCTCCGTCACGTTGCGCCGCGTAAGCATCGCCTTCCTTCGCGATGGTCACTTTCTCGACCCGTCCGTTATCGGCGGAAAGCGAGTTGGATGTTACCGTCAGCGTCAGCACCGGCGCGCCGGGCGTCTTTTCGGCAAACTTCGTGGCACTCAGATCGCGCAGCTTATCGATGACCGCCTGCATGCTGGGCGCATCGAACTGCGCCGTGCCCACGGTCCACTTATCGCCGCTCCGCTGATACGCCTTGCCGGAGATTTCCACCTTCGAAGGATCGTTGAAGCCGAAATCGAACAGCTTCTTATTGCGGAAGTCGTCGGCGGTCTTGGTCAGACCATCCATGGCGGCAGCGAGTTTGTAAGTGCCTTCCACCGCCGAACTCTTCGCATAGTAAGAGTTGTCTTTCGTTTTGTGGATCTCGATCGTCTGCGTGCCGGAGCTGTCGGTTACCGTCGCGGTCGCCACCTTTTCGGCCGCCGCGAAAGCTTTGGCAGTCGCTGCCGGATCGTCATTCGCCAGATCCATCTTCGCGTCCTTCAGGGCGCGGATCAGGTCGTCGACCTGCAGTCCGTCGGCCCGAAACGCCTTCGGCTTCACCACGGACCACTCGTTCAGCTTGTTCTTGGTGAATTCGGTCGTCGCGCCCTTCGCGGTCAGCGTTGCCGCCGTGAGCTTCTCCTGATCGAAGGTCAGCAGCCGCTTATCGCGTACATCGCCGAGTGACTTCGTCAGATTCGTCTTAGTGGCCGAAGCGATTGTATAAACCTTCGGCTCGCCGTCCAGCTTCACATAGGTTGCATTGCCCGCGGGATTATCCGCGCCGATCAGCAGCTTCTGGTTCTTGCCGCCCTTCAGCGTGATGCTGACTTCGAGGGCCGGCGTTGCCAGTCCGAAAGGATTCAGATCGGTCGCATTCTCCTCGATCAGCCGGTCGGAGGTCAGATCCGCCATGGCATTTGCGATCGCGCTGACAGCATCCTGATCCGCCGGGTAATGCGCGGGCTTAGTAACTTCCCACTTATCCGCCGACTTATTCAGGACCACCGGTTCTTCACCCGACTTACCGAGCGAAAGACTTTCAATACTTTTGACGTCGGCCGAGATAATCTTCGGCGCGGCAGCCGCCTTCTTCGGGTCCTCCGGCGGGTGCTTCTTCGTATAGACGAGCAGCCCGCTCAGCACGGCCAGAACACAAACCGCTGCGATCAATCCCCCTGGTTTCATGCCGCCGCTATCTCCGGTTCCACCAGACCAAAAGTCCCGACGTGATGACAATCAGCGGCAGGAAGATCAGGCTCGTGGCAAATATCCAGCGCATGCCGTTGCCGGTGACATTCAGACGCCGGTCTTCGGGCGCTTTGGGACGGATGGAGATCAGGTCTTCATCCGACGTCAGCCAGTTCATCACATTCAGCATCAGATCGCGGTTGCCGATGGGCGCGGCAAGAATGGAATTCGACATCCAGTTCGAACTGCCCACCACCACCACGCGGCCCTGACTGGCTCCGGTGCCGACCGTGGCCGCCGCTCCCAGCGCGAACGGTCCCTTGTCGGCCTTGCCGAGGTCTTCTTCTTTGATCGGCAGTTTCGGATTGGTCATGCCGAAGCTCTCCTGCGAACTCGAGAACAGCTTCTGCGCCGGGCTCCTGGCTTCCACGCTGCGCGCCAGCGGGAACACCGTTGCGATGTCTGACATCACGCGCACAATCGGGTGCTGCTCGTAGCTGGCGGCCACGGGCGAAAGCTGACCGAAGACGCGGCTCGCCGAACTCAGGTCGAGAATCACATCGCCCTTCGGCGTGATGCCCCACTCGGTTGCCAGCGCGGCCAGCTTCGGCGTATCGCCCATTTTCTGCTGCGGCAGATTGAGCAGCGGATCGAAATTCAGCACGACGCGCCCGCCCTCCTGCACAAACTTGCGGATGCCGTCGATCGCCGGATCCAGATAATCGCTCTTCGGACCGCCGACCACCAGTACGCTGCAGGCCTTCGGCACTTCGGGCTTCTCGATCAGCGAAATCGCCTGCGTCCGGTAGTTGCTCTTTTCGATCGCTTCCTTCGCGGAGGAGTAACCTTCGCGCTCCGTATCGGTGAGGCTGTGCTCGCCCGAACCGGTGACGAAACAAATCGTCTTCGAGCCGGTCTTGGAGGCGCGGATCAGCGCGCCGGTGAGTTCTTCTTCGGTGAGCGCCTTGGCGGTTTCCTTCTTCTGGCCGTTATCGATGATGATGTCGCCGATATTGCGTGCCCCTTCGACGCGCGCCACATCCGGTCTCTTGTCGGGATCGACGTAATTGATTTTGATCTTCGACGACAGGTTCTTATAGCGGTCGAGCATGTCGCGCGCGCTTTCGAAACTGTCGCTCTTGTTGAAGTAATAAACGTTGACGTCGCTCTTCAGATTCTTCGCGACCTTCATCGTCTCGTCCGACAGCGTGAACTGCTTGTTGGCAGTTACGTCGACGGTCTTGTTGTATTGACTGGAGAGCCAGTTAGCCGCTCCAACCACCGCGAGGATAACGATGAGATAGACGGTGACGAATACACCGTACTTGGTTCTGCGTGCCTGCATCAGGTCAGCCATTACGCCCTCCACCTCATGGAATCGAGCGACCGCGCGGTCAGAAACAGTCCGAGGAAGATCGCCGACGCGTAATACACCAGATCCTTGGTATCGATGATGCCTTTGGAGAAAGGTTCGAAGTGAGTCAGGATCGAGCAGTAAGCGATCGCCTGTGCCCACGGCGCTTCGTTATACGAACTTACCCAGCTCAGCACCCAGAGCAGCAGGCACACAGTGAAGGTCGACGCGCCGGCGATGATCTGGTTTTTCGTGAGTGAGGAAAGAAACCCGCCGATTGCCAGCACCGTTCCGCCCTGCAGGATCAGGCCGAGGAAGCCGGTGAGAATCGGGCGCCAGTCGGGCTTGCTCCAGATGAACAGGACTCCGACGTTGACCGCCGAAAGCGCCAGAATGCTGAGGTACATGCACATCGCGCCCAGCCACTTGCCGAGAATAATCTCCCAGTCGCTGATCGGCGAAGTCATCAGCAGTTCGATGGTGCCCGAACGCTTCTCTTCGGCGAAGAGCCGCATGGAGATCAGCGGAATCAGGAACAGACCGACGACGCTGGCGTTGCCGAGCAGCGGCGCGATCACGAAGTCGTTGACGCTCATCGGCTGCGCCTGCCCGCTCATCTGGGCGCGCATGCCGGCCATCACGAAGTACGCGGTGGCGCTGTAGAAAAAGAAGCCGAAGATCAGGCCGAACAGGCCCATCAGCAGATAGGCCACCGGCGAGGTGAAGTACGCCCTGAGCTCCTTGCCGCAAATAGTGAACACATTTCTCATTTGGATGCCACTTCTCCCTCAGGTTTCGGCTCTTCCGATTTCGTCAGCTCGAGGAAGATCTCTTCGAGCGATTCACCGGTGGCCCGCAGTTCGGTGAGATTCCAGCCCGACTGCACGACGGCGCGCGCCAGCTCCGGGCGCAGCGAATAATGTTCCAGACTCTGCACGTCGAAGGCGACCGTCCCTTCGCGGCTTTCGCGCGAGGCCACGCTGGCCACGCCCGCCACCTGTTCGAGGCGGCGCTTCACTTCGAGGCTTTCGGCGCCGGCCACTTCGATCAGCACGGTCTCGGCGGCCTTCTTGCGGTTGTGCAGGTTGGCCACCGAATCCACGGCCACGATGCTGCCCTTGTCGATGATCACAACCTTGCTGCACGACTGCTCGACTTCCGAAAGAATATGCGTGCTGAGGATGATCGTGTGGTCGCCGGAAAGGCTGGCGATCAGCTGCCGCGCCTCGCGCTGCTGTTCGGGGTCGAGGCCGGAGGTGGGCTCATCGAGAATCAGCACCGGCGGATTGTGGATGATGGCCTGCGCAATGCCGACGCGCTGCCGGTAGCCCTTGGAAAGCTTGCTGATGAGCGTCCGCTTTCGGTCGTCGATGGAGGTCCGCTTGCAAACCTCGTCCACGCGCGCGGCGATTTCGCCCGCCGGGATGCCCTTCAGTTTGGCGACAAAGGTCAGATAGGACGCCACATCCATTTCCGGATAAACCGGCGGGGTTTCCGGCAGATAGCCGATGCGCTTCTTGACTTCGAGCGACTGCTCGACGACATCGAAGCCGGCAATACTCGCCTTGCCCTCGGTGGGCGGGAGGAAGCAGGTGAGGACGCGCATCGTGGTGGTCTTCCCGGCGCCGTTCTTGCCGAGGAAGCCCACGATTTCGCCCTTGCCTGCTTCGAAGGAAATGTTGCGGACCGCGACATGGCGCGCGTATCGCTTGGTCAGCCCTTCGACTTTAATCATAAGTTTTATATTTGACGGACGACGCAGCCAGACGTTACGTGCCGTGCGCCATTCCGCGGAGATTTCTGTTCTTAGCGAAACTATGATACCAGGGAATCGCGGCGGAGCGTCAAGTATCGTGTTTCGGGCCCCGGCGCGCGGTCCTGGCTGCGGCCATGCGGCTCCCGGTTAAAGTAGGACTTGGTCCCGGAACTCGTCAACCCCGCCCTTGCCACGCTTGTCGCCATTGTGGCGGCGATCGCAAGCATCGCGCTGCTGAGCCGCCGCGGCGCGGCCCGCACGCTGGTGCCGCTCGGTGGCGGCCTGCTCGCCGGAATCGCGGTCTTCGGGCTCATCCCGGAACTCGTGCGGGAACTCGGCGCCGCGCACGGCCTGCTGCTGGTGGTTGCCGGCTACGGCGCGCTGATGGCCTTCGACCGGCTGGTGCATCCCATCTGCCCTTCCTGCGCGCACGATCACGATCATGCCGGCTGCGCCACCACCCTGCACGGCTTCGCCGGACCGCTGCTGGCCGCGGCCTCGGTGCATGCCTTCCTCGATGGCTGGGGCCTCGTCACCGTGGGGCTGGCGGCGAAGGACCTGCCGGCTGCCGGCTCCGCGGTGACGGCCGCGGTCTTGCTGCACAAGGTGCCCGAAGGTCTGGCGCTCGGGACCATTGTGCGCGCCGCCGTCGGCAGACCGCTGCGCGCCGTCGCACTGGTTGCGCTGGCCGAGATGGCGACGGTTGCCGGCGGCGCGGTCGGGCTGTGGCTCACGCCGGCCGCCTGGGTCAACTATCCGTTAGCGCTGGCGGGCGGCACGTTCCTGTTCCTCGGGATTCATGCCATCCATGGCGACTGGAAGCGGCGCGGCGCCTCAACGGCGCTGATTCCGGCGCTGGCCGGCGCGGCGGGTGCGGCGCTGTTGCAGCAGGGCGTGCGGCTGGCATTACGGTAATGTCGCCCGAGACCATGTCCACCGAGCTGGCCGATGCTTCCGGCTTTCGCGGACAGGCCGAGCGGATCTGCCTGCCGGAGTCGGAAGCGGAGCTGGCGGCCATACTGCGTGAAGCGTCGCGCGCGCGGACGCCGGTCACCATCTGCGGCGCGCGCACCGGTTTGACGGGCGGCGGCATGCCCTCGTCGGGCTGGCTGATCTCGATGGACCGGTTCCGGCGGCTCGATGTCCACCCGGGCTTTGCCCTCTGCGGCGCGGGCGTGCTGCTGAGCCAGCTGCAGGCCGCGGCGGCGGCAGGCGGCCAGCTGTATCCGCCCGATCCCACCGAGACCAGCGCTTCCATCGGCGGCACCATCGTCACCAACGCCAGCGGTTCGCGCAGCTTTCTCTACGGGCCCACGCGGCGCTACGTGCGCGCCCTGCGGGTGATGCTCATGAGTGGCGAGACGCTGGTACTGCGGCGCGGCGAAAAGGCGCCGTTCGGGTTGCCGCTGTTGCCGCAGCCCGCCTCGACCAAGAACACGGCCGGTTACTTTCTGCCGGCCGATGCCGATTTCCTCGATCTGTTCATCGGTTCGGAAGGCACGCTCGGCATTGTGACCGAAGCCGAACTGACGCTGCTGGCGGCGCCGAAGCAGCTTTGCAGCGGCGTGGTCTTCTTTGCATCTGACGACGCGGCCCTCGCTGCGGTGGACGCGTGGCGCGGCGTGCCGGGGCTGCGGATGCTCGAATATCTGGATGCCGCATCGCTCGCGCTGCTGCGGGCGAGGTTTCCGGAGATCCCGCGCGAGGCCGCCGCGGCGCTGCTGATCGAGCAGGAGACCGACGGCATTGCCGATCCCGAAGCTGCCGAAGCTGCCGAAGACGCCGCCGATCCCGAAGATGCTGAAGACGCCGAAGACCGGTGGCTCGAACGTCTCGAAGCCGCCGATGCTTTAGCCGACGCGTCCTGGTTCGCGATGGGCGCCGCCGACCGCGAGCGCTTTCGCCGCTTCCGCCATGCGCTGCCCGAAGCGGTGAACGGCCTGCTGCGTTCACGCGGGCTCATGAAGCTGGCCTCCGATTTCGCCGTCCCGGTGGCGTACAACCGCCAGATGCTCCGTCTCTACCGCGAGACGCTCGACCGCCGGATGCCGGGCCGCTACGTGATCTTCGGTCACATCGGCGACGCGCACCTTCATCTCAACCTCCTTCCCGCCGATGAGGCCGAGCGCGAGCAGGCGAAGGAGCTGCTCACCGGCTTTGCGCGCCAGGCGGTGGCCTTTGGCGGCACCGTCTCGGCCGAACACGGGCTCGGCAAGCTGAAGCGGCATCTGTTGCCGCTGCAGTTCAGCGCGGCGCAGATCGAACAGATGAAGGCAGTGAAGCGGCGGCTCGATCCCGGCTGGCAGCTGGGACAAGGCACGCTGTTCCCCGAATAAGCGCGGCGCCGGCGCGTCAGCGCATCAGCATTCCGCCGTTCACGTCCAGCACGTGACCGGTGATGTAGCCGGCCTCCTCGCTGGCGAGGAAGCGGACCGCGGCGGCGATGTCGTCGGCCGTGCCCATGCGGCCGAGCGGAATGGCCTGCATGACTTTTTCCTTCTGCTCGTCCTTCAGCGCGGCCGTCATATCGGTCTCGATGAAACCGGGCGCGACGGCGTTGACCGTCACGTTGCGCGAGGCCACCTCCAGCGCGAGCGACTTGGTCACGCCGATGAGGCCCGCCTTCGACGCCGCGTAATTGGCCTGGCCCGCATTGCCCGATTCGCCGACCACCGACGTGATGCTGACGATGCGGCCCCAGCGCTCGCGGATCATACCCGGCAGCACCTGCTGGCAGGCGAAGAACGAGCCGGAGAGGTTGGTCCCGATGACGGCGTCCCAGTCGTCGCGCTTCATGCGCATGGCAAGGCCGTCGCGGGTGACGCCGGCGTTGTTGACCAGGATGTCGATGCGGCCGAACTCTTTCGCCACATGCGCGGTGGCTTCTTTGATGGAGTCCTGCGAGCTGAGATCGATAGCGGTGACGAAGGCCTCGGCGCCCAGCGCGCGGATCTCCGCCGCCACTTCTTCGAGTCTGTCGAGTTGCCGCGCGGCTACGGCGACGCGCGCTCCGGAACGCGCCAGCGCCAGTGCGCACGCGCGTCCAATTCCTCTGCTTGCGCCGGTTACCAGCGCTGTCCGGTGAGTCATGATTTCTCCCGTATGGTAAAACACCGGGGCGCGGCGGAAACAGCGCGGCGCGCGGGGCTGCCGGTGCGGTGTTGGCTCGCGACGCGCGCGACGCGGGTTGCCGGGGTGTCGTGGCGGTGCGGGAGCCGCGCGGCGCGGGTCCGGAGCAAACGCGGCGCGCGCGCGTTTGACGTGGCGGTCAGTGGCCGGCCAGTTTGCGGATCTCCACTTTGACGCGGCGTCGCTTGCTGCGCGTGCAGACGTGTGGCACATACGTGCCGGCCATCGAGAGGCAGCCGCCGCAGAGCAGTGACGCAAACGTGCTGACCAGCAGACTCCACAGCGCGATGCCGTTCGATGCGGCGCCCGAGGAGGGCGTGAGATCGCCGGCGCGGAACCAGTTCTCGCCGCGCGTGATCTGCGTGCGGACGTCGGCAGCCATCAGCGTCTGACTTTGCTCGACGGCCAGCATGTCGGCGCCGGAGACAATATCGATGCCCGGCTCCGGGAACGCCAAAGGGTTCCGGAAGTAGGCTGCAACACGCATTTTGACGAATGTGTCGCCGACGTGGTCCGCCGAGACAACGCTGCAGCACCCCAGCAGGCCCGCAACGAGCAGGATCGTCTTCACAGAATTTTCGGTCTGCCCAGTCAGTACGGCCAGTACGAAAAATTCGCAGGAAAAAATGCAGTTGTGCCAACTCGGAACGTGAGGCGCCCGGCGTTGCATTTCGCGTGGCGCGGGCGGTCACGCGATGCGCCCCGAAGCGCCGGTTGCGACGCCGGTGCTCGCGGCCGGGCCGGGTCGCCTGCGCCGTGCGGTGCGCGCGTCGGCGGTCACGCGATGCGCCTCGATGCGTCGATCTTCAAATAGAGAAGAGCCGCAACAATCGACAGGCCGCTGGTAATCAGGAACGGCGAGTTCCAGCCGTAGCGCGTGGCGGCCCACGTCACGACCGCGGCCGACGTGGCGCCGCCGATATTGCCGAGCATGTTCATCACGGCCGAGACCGAGCCGGCGAAGTCGCCGCCGATATCGAGCGGCACCGCCCACGAGACGCCGACGGTCCATTCCAGTCCGAAGAAGGCGAGCGAATAGAACGCCACCGAAACCCCGGGATCGCGGGCCAGAATGGCGGGGATGGTGGCGGCGGCGGAGAGGATGAAGCCCGCGATCGCGACCCAGCGGCGGGCAAGGTTCACATTGCCGGTGCGCTTCAGCACGAGGTCGGAAAACGAGCCGCCGGCCAGATCGCCGAGCGTACCCGCAAACAGCGGCATGCTGGCGTAAAGCCCCATCTTTGCCAGCGTCATGCCGCGCGAATCGTGCAGGTAGGTGGGGAACCAGTCGTTATAGACGTTGAGGTTGAAGTTGTAGCAGAAGTACATCACGGCGAGGATCCACAGGTTGCCGTGCGAAAGGATGCTGCGCCACGGGATGTGCGACGAGCGCTTGCGGCCCGACCCGATCAGGTCGCGCTCGGCCTGGTTGCAGCCCGAGTGCTCTTCGGGCGTGTCGCGATAGTAGAGAAACCAGGCCACCGACCAGGAAACGCCGAGCACGGCGAACACCCAGAACGCGGCGCGCCAGCCGTAGCGGGCAATGATGATGACGACGAGCGGCGGCGTCAGGGCAGCGCCGAGGCGCGAGCCGGCGTGGGTGATCCCCTGCGCGAAGCCGCGCTCCACCGGGCGCATCCAGCGGGCGAGCGAGCGGGTGGCGATGGGGAAGGCGCCGGATTCGCCAAGTCCAAAGAAAACCTGCACGACCAGCATGGAGACAGCGCTCCACGCCATGGCCGTAAAGCCGGTGAAGAGGCTCCACCAGGCGACGATCGCGGCGAGGGCGCGCCGCGCGCCAAAGCGGTCGCCGAGCCAGCCGCCCGGAATCTGGAAGAGGGCGTAGGCGAGGCGGAAGGAGAAGGTGATCCAGCCCATCATGACGAGCGAAATGCCGAGTTCGTCGCGGATCACCGGGCGGGCGACGGCGAGGATCTGCCGGTCCATGTAAGTGATGGCGTAGGCGGCGACGGTGAGGCCGAGGACGACGTAGCGGGCTCGGGTGGGGCGGGTTGCGGTCGGCGTCGGCATCGGCATCTTGTTCGGGTCGTCGTGGATTGTTGTCAGTGTGCTGAGCAATAAAAAAGGCTACCCGTGTCGGCGGATAGCCTGAGGTTTCGATATTCTATCAGCGCCGCGCCGCAATGAGGCGGGGCTGGTTCGGTTACTGGATAAAGCCTACCGGCTCCAGACAGAAATGCGAGTCGAAGCGCTGCTCGATCAGACTCGCGGTATGCACGATTGCGTCCGAAAAGCCGATGTCCGACACCGGGATGCCGAGCAGTTCGCCGCTCTGCTTGTCGAACTCGACGATGCGAAAGCGGAGCGTGGCGGGATCGAGGGCGCCCGCGCCAATGGCTTCGGCGCGCATGGCCGCAATGTCCGGCCTCGCCGCGATGTCCGGCATGGCCGCTTCGGAAGATTGGTGCGCAGCGTTCATATATCTATAGTTGCTCGGCGACGACTTTACGTTTCATGCAATTCTCTTATCGGTTGTATGCGGGAAATGTATTAGAGCTACTCGATATGGGCCGACTTGATGAAGTCCAGCTTGGGGAAGAACTGTTCCAGATAGGCGTTGCCCTGGCTCGTGATCGAGCCCTGGTCGGGCTGTTCGCCGTACTGAGACGTGATCTTATCGATGTTTTCCATGCCGCTCACGACTTTGCCGAAGGGCGCGAACCGCTGGGCGTCGAGGCGCGAGCCGTTATCGACGAGGTTGATAAACAGCTGCTCGGTGCGCGAGTTGGGCATGCCGGTGGCGGCGAAGACCAGCGTGCCGCGGGCGTTGGTCTGCTTGACCGGGTCGTCCTGAATGGGCACGTTCCAGGCGGCGCTCATGGCCGGGTTGGCGGCGAGGCCGAACTGGACCACAAAGCCGGGAACCACGCGGAAGAAGCGCGCGCCGTCGAAATATTTGGCTTTCACCAGATTGTAGAAACGGTCCGCGCCGATGGGGGCGTCCGAGCGGGTGATTTCCAGAACCACGGGGCCGGTGGAAAGTTCCATGGCGACGCGGTAGGTATCGGGGGCCTTTTCGCTGGTGGGCCCGGCGGGAGCGGGGGCGGCGGCGGGTTGCTGGCCTTCCGCGGTTTTGGTGGACGTCGAGCAGCCGATGAGAACGAACGCGGCTGTGGCAATCAGCGAGAGACGGGTCATCAAAGTTTTAGCTCCTCAGAGAAAGAAGTTGGTTGTGGTCCGGGCCGGCACTCGGCGCCAGCGGATGGGCCGGAGCGCGCCGGCGGGAAGCCGGGGACGAGGTCTTCGAGTTTGGCGAAAGGCTTCCGGAACAAGATAATTTTATCATCCGGGCGCGCGCGGGCAGAGCAGCGGCCGGGCCGGTGAAATGCGGCTGGATCCGGCGGGGTTTCTGCTGGCCAACCGGGCGCCCGCGGGCGGGCGGATCGGGGATTTTGTGCAACCTGGCGACGCCCGGACGGCTGGTAGCCCGCCGCGGGCCGGAATCGCGGCAGACCCGGATCGTGAGAATCGCTGTTGGGGATTTTGAAAAAACGAAGCAAATCGAGGCGGTAGCGGCTTCTCTCATTGAGCCCGGCTCCGCGGCGCGGCGTTCAGGCATGCGCGCTGAACAGAAACTACGCTTGTCGATCTGAAGCTGCGATGCCGGTTGCGTTCGAACTGCGCTGCGCGCCCGATGAGTGGGCGGCATGAGTCCGGTTGCGACGATTGGCCTCGCGGTGCTCATCAGGTCTGATCCTTTCGGCATAGCTATTCCTGTCACACACCAGTAGCACGGCGATACGGCGCTGCAGCGGCGTTGCGCGCGTAAGTGCTTGTTACGGTTGCGGTAATAAATCGCAGGTTACGGAACCGGAGGCGGCGATGGCTATTTCAGGTTTGATGCGGCAATACGCGAGATCTAGGAATTATCTGATTGTCGAAAGACATAATCCGTTGCAAAATGAACAAAACAAAATGCTGGCGTCGACACCCGTAGCAGGTGTGTCGCCTTGCGATCGGAACACCTGGGCGTTTCCGGTCGGTGGCTGTTTGTGCCGACAACGCTGTTCGGCAAAGTTGTGTGCCATGAGCGCCAGGAGGAGGCAGGGAATGAGGAATATTTTGCGGACGCTGGCCGGAGTCGCGATTTTGGCCGCCGCTATGGCGGGGACGAGCGCGGCGGAGGTGGTGAGTTTTTCGTTTTCCAACAATAACGGCAACATCGACGGCGTGGTGAACGGAACGCTGACGCTGCCGACGGCATGCGATACCGGGTGTACGGCGCAGTCCGTCACGGATGTTGTGCTCACATCGTTCCCGGCCGGACTCAACAGCCCCTATGGCGCCGCGCCTTTGGATCTCTTTACGCTGTTTTCGACCCACTACTTCAATTCCATAACGACGAACAGCTCAGGAGCCGTCACGGCCATCGATCTGGCTATTGGCGGACCCGGTGGCAATAACTACCTGGATCTGAACTACCAGGCGATCCATAACAAGTTGGTCCTCGAAACATCCGGCAGTGACAATACATCGAATTCTGGCGGGTTCAGCGGAGTCACATACACGGTCGTGTCGCCGGAACCGGGGACGTGGCTGATGCTGGGGACCGGGCTGGCCGCGATGGTGGAAGTGAAGCGGCGGCGGGCGATGCGCTAGCGCGCCGGCTCGGCAGCGGAGTTCGAATTTTTAAAACGCCTCGCCGGAGGAATTCGGCGGGGCGTTTTTCTTTTGCCGGCCTGGTAAACTTTACGGCATGAAGAGCGCAATGATGCGGGCAGCGATTGAGGTCGGGTTTATTGTCTTCCTTTTCTACTCGAATCTGCTGATGGGAGAGTACGAGCGGAGCGGGCGCGCCCACGAAATGGGCCTGGCGTGGGCGGTGGCCGATATGGTGACGCCGGAGAGCCTGATAATTGGCGTGGGCGCGGGGCTGATCGGTTACGTGGTGGTGGAGTTTCTGCGGGGCAAACTGTAAAGCCGGCGGACTTATTTGGCTCTCATCCGGTTGTTCCGCGGATTGTGCTCCACTTCGGCAAGGCCGAGCGCTTCCAGCACCGGCGGGAGGTACATGCCAAAGCGTCCGCGGAGCCCCTTTTTGATCCCGTACCAGCCGCCGATGGGGTTGTCGGCGGAGCGGCCCCAGGCCTCCACGGTGCCGGGAGCGGCGGGCTTTTGCTCGTCGGCGCTGCCGAGCGGGAGCCAGTCGCCGTGGGCGAGGAGCATTCGGTGGAGATCGTCGATGGCGCTCAGGTGATAGTGGAGGACGGTTTTGCCGACCGTGACGACGAGCACCGGCGGCGAAGCGGAGGGGTCGCGAAAGGCTTCGAAGGCGGAAGAGCCGGGCGGAGTTGTCAGCTTCCAGGGGTTGGCTTTGGTGCCGGCTGAAGCGGAAGTGGCCATGAACATTTATACGCCGGGCGTTTGGAGCGTGTCGAGCGGCGGCCGGTTTTAATCATTAAAATTTGCAACGTTGCGAGAGGGCATAGCACTAAATGCGCGGAGGTAAACGGTGTGACAAAACGATTCGTACCGATTTACGGCCTGTATCTGGCGGCGCTGGTGCTTTTAAGTCAGCCACAACAGGCCAAGGCGATGTCGATATCGATTGTGGAGTGTTCGGTGGCGCAATTTGTCTGCCCGAACGGGAATATTATCGGAGCGGCAGTCAACGTAAATGACTTTTTGCAGGATAACGACGCGGGGCTGAATGCCAATCTGGCGGTGGGTGGCTTCACGCTGCCGCTGACGGGAACGGCGACCAACACAAACGGAATCTTCATCAGCCTGACCGGGACCGGGACGGCAACTTCACCGGCGGGTCTGGCGGCGGAGACGTGGATCGACGTGACCGTGACGCAGACGTACAACATGAATCCGGGCATCGTGGGGTTGATCGGCGCGGCGGTGGATTTCAATCAGGGCAACTGCAACGCGGCGGCGGTGGCGGCGGATAGTTCGGTGCAGGCCACGCTGTCGGTAAACGGCACGCTGCTGCCGGTGCTGGGTGCGGCGGGCAACGGGCTCGGCATCGGAACGTGCGCGACGGCCGTGCCGAATGCGGGCGGCGGCGGAACTTTCAATCTGGCGGGAGGGCCGGTGTTCGGCATCATCCCGGGGCAGATTACGCTGACCGGCCTTGCGCAGTTCGACTTCAAACCGGCGGCGGGGGCGCAGACGATCGACGTGCCCTATGGCGAATCGGATACGGCGCCGGAGCCGGGCACATGGCTGCTGATGGGTTCGGGCGGCGTGATGCTCGGGCTGGTGCGGAGGAAGAGGAGGGCGTAGCAAGAGCGCCGAGCAAATCGGAGCGCCGAGCAAATCGGAGCGCCGAGCAAATCGGAGCGGAGCCAATCGGAGCGGCGTCGATCGGAGCCGCGCCAATCGCAGCCGCGTCCATCGGAGAGCAGCCGGGGCCGCAACGGGACGACGTTCGTTCCGCGCGGCCCCGACTTGCGTTTGACGGGATTCGCCGTGTTGCGAGTAGTAAAACCGGCGAGAAGTAAAACCGGCGAGAAGTCAAATATGTGACAGAATAGCGGCACCCGAATTGTCGGGAATAATCCGCCATAAGCCGGGAAGAAAAACGGGACTTCGGCAATGCCCCAAAATAATCGCGTGAGTTTCCGACGGAGCCGGCACCTTTCCCCGCGCGGCTCGCTGGCGGCGGCCGCGGCGACGGCCGCGGTGATGGCCATGCTGCTGCCAGGGAGCGGTTGGTCGTATAAGGTGTCGCCAATGGGAACCGACGTGGATCAAAAGGTAGAGGCGAAAAGTTTGCCCTGGTTCAACCAGACGGTGGACAAACTCGGGTTGGCGGGGCTGGAGATTTTCAGCCGTCTGGCGGTACACGAAGAAATTACCCGGCGGGCATTCGATTGCGCCACCGCGCCCGGGCTGTGCCGGACCGAGGGAAGCAGCTACGCCGGGCCCTACACCATGGCCGGCGTGCGGTGGAACGACGATCCGCCATTCCAGATGCAGAAGCAGGAAGCGGCCGGCACACCGTGCATCGCCGTGGTTGTGGATAAGCAAACCGGAATGGAAAGGCCGATGACCATCCGGTTCACGACACAGCCGCTTTGCTGGGACCATCTTTTTCGCGAGGCGCAGAAAAGTGTGGCGGCGGGCAACGCGCCGGATGCCGCGCACCACGCGGTGCTGATGGCTCGGTCGCACTACGGAGACCTGCAGTTTCTGCATGCGATGGCGTCGCAGGACGGAGAGCCGGCGGGCGAGACGCGGGACAAGATCCTGATGTGGGCAGAGTTTACGTGGAAGGTTTACAATCGCGACTTTTTTCTCAATACACTCTTGTCCTCGGTGAATATTGCCGGATTCGAAAAATATTTTGGCGTCGCCGGCAAGGATGTGCAGAGTTTGTTCGCGCTGGGGAGTCCGAATCTCAGGCCGTTTGTCGATCAGGTGGCCTTCGGCAGTCTGCTCCATATGGTGGAAGATAGTTTTGCGGCGGGACACACCGAGCGGCTCCCGGAAGAGCGGACCTGTGCCGAAGCGGGCGGGCTCGGAGTTCCCGGGAGAGTTCAGGAATACCATTCGTACGCGCATCAGGATCCGAAAAAGCATGGGCGTGAAGACGAGCGAAATGCGTATGTGGGCCACGCCGCGCCGGTCGATGAGGTGGGCCAGGCGTTGCTGCAGTATCGGCTGAAGTATGCGAAGTGGGAAGAGGTCCGCCCTTATCTGGCTTGCGTGTTTCAGCCGGTGGATCCAAATACAAAAGCCACGCCGGGAGCGGAGTTCCGCCGGTTCTGACGTGGTGGCGGCGCAGCGCCGCGCGGCCATGGGAAAATCGGCGTAAAGATGGCCGATTACAAAATTGGTGCGGTGCACGAGCAGCTGGTGGTGGTGGGCGATGAGAGCGCGATCACGTTTCTCGGGCCGGAGGGGCCGCGCGTGCTGTCCACGCCGCAGATGATCCTGCATATGGAGCGGGCCGCGCGGACGCTGTTACTGCCCATGCTCGACGAAGGCTTCCAGTCCGTGGGGACGCACGTGAACGTGGCGCACAAGGCGGCGGCGCCGATGGGGGCGCGCGTGTCGGTGACGGCAGAGCTGGTGTCGGTGAGCGAAAACGGGCGCGCCGAGTTTCGCGTGGCGGCGCGAATGGGCGAGAAGGTTGTGGGCGAAGGAATGCACCAGCGGGCCATCATCCACATCCGGCAGTTCGGGGAGAAAGTGGCGGAATCCGCGTAAGGCGGCCGGCCGGCTAAACTGGCGGCGCAAACCGGCGGCGCAAATCGGCGGCGTAAATCGGCGGCGTAAATCGGTTGCGGCGAACGCTGCTAAACTGGGGATTCCAAATCTATGGCTATCAGCGCTGAATTGCTGGAGATTCTGATCTGTCCCGCGTGCCGCGCGCGCGTGGAGATGAAGGCGGACGGGAGCGGGCTGCGGTGCGTGTCGTGCCACAGGCTGTATCCGATTCGCGATGAGATTCCGGTGATGCTGGTGGATGAAGCCCGCATCGACGAATAACGCGGCGTCGGCCCTCACGCTTGTATAAACAAACGGACACGCTCGACAGACTTCCGGCGGGCAGCCGCGTGGCGGTGATCCGGCTGCGGTCGCTGGGGGACTGCGTGCTGGCCACGCCGGCCATAACGCTGCTGAAACAGGCGCGGCCGGATCTGCGGATCGGCGTGGTGGCCGAAGAGCGGTTCGCCGGTGTGTTCGAAGGGAATCCGGATATTGAGAAGGTGCTGCCGCCGCGCGTCAATGCGGTGCGCGGCTACGGGGCGGCGCTGGCGCTGAATCTGCACGGCGGCACGCGGAGTGCGCGGCTGACGGCGCTTTCCGGCGCGCGCTGGCGGGCGGGCTTCGATATCTTCCGGCCGGCGTGGATTTACAACGTGCGGATTCCGCGGGCGCAGCAGGTGCTCGGCGTCGAGCGCGGCGTCCACACGGCGGAGCATGCGGCGGCGGCCGTCTTCTATCTGGGGGTGCCTGTGCGGGAGGTGCCGCGCGCGCAGGTGGCCGGCCTCGCGGGCCGGTCCGGGTATGCGCCGGAGCAGCCGTACGCGGTGATTCACGCGGTGGCGGCGACGCCGGAGAAGACGTGGCCGGCGGAGCGCTTTGCGGCGCTGGCCGGGTGGCTGGAGCGGGAGCGCGGGCTGAAGAGCGTGTTCATCGGCGCGGCGGGAGATGAGTTGAACGCCTTCGCCGGGTGGCCGGTGGTGCAGGGCGCGCCGCTTGGCGAAATGGCGCGGCTGATGCGCGGGGCGGCGTTTTTTGCGGGGAACGATTCGGGGCCGGCCCACGTGGCGGCCGCGTGCGGCGTGCCGTCGCTGGTGATCTTCGGGCCCAGCGATGAAGCGGTGTGGGCGCCGTGGCGCACGCGCGCGGAAATACTGAAATCGGCTGCAATCGCGGAGATCACGGTGGAAGCGGCGACGGCGGCGGCAGGGAGATTGCTGTGAAGGAGAGGCTGTTGTGAGTGAACGACTGAGGCTGCTGCGATACGCGCGCCGCTACTGGGCGCTGCTGGCGATTTCCGTCGTCCTGATGGCGGTGATGGGCGCGATGACGGCGCTGCGCACGCTGCTGATCCGGCCCGTGCTGGGGCGCGTGCTGCGTCCGGCGGCCGACGCGGTGCAGGAACCGTTGTTTGTTGTTCCGGTAATTAAAAAAGCCATTTACCTCGAACAGTTATTTCCGGTCTGGATCCACAACGTATTTACTGTGGTCGCCATTTCTTTGTTAGTCGTGTTCTTTCTGCGCGGCATCTGCGATTACTTAGGCGACGTGCTGACGAGTTACGCGGGCTTTTCGGCGGTGAAAGATCTGCGCAATGAAGTGTTCGATAAAGTGCTGCGGCACGGCGCGGACTTTTTCGAGAACACCTCGACCGGGCGGCTGATGTCGTCGATCATGAGCGACATCGAAAAGATACAGGTGGCGTGTTCCGATATGTTCGCCGATCTGCTGCGGCAGTTCTTTTCGGTAATCGGGCTGTTACTCGTGATCTTCGGCACGGACTGGAAGCTGGCGTTATTTAGTCTGACGCTGTTTCCGTTTGTGCTGCTGCCGACGGCGAGGCTCGGAAAAAAGATCCGGCGTACGGCGCGCAAGAGCCAGGATTCGGCCGGCGAACTGAATCAGGTGCTGCAGGAAGCCATCGCGGGGCACCAGGTGGTGAAGGCCTTCGGGGCCGAAGAGTATGAAGGGCGGCGCTTCCGGGCGGCGGCCGACCGTCTGCTGAAGAACAACCTGAAATACGTCATGCTGCAGGGGATTCCGTCGCCGTTTATCGAGATGACGGGCGCGATCACGTTCACCGGACTGCTGTGGTTCGGTCGCGAGGAAATCAAAGCCGGGATGCTGAAGCCGGAGGAGTTCATGAGTTTCCTCGCGGCGTTGTTATTCCTGTATGAGCCGGTGAAGCGGCTGACGAATCTGCATAACATCTTCCAGCAGGCAATGGGCGCGGCGGAGAAAGTGTTCCAGTATCTGGATGAGCCGGAGGAGATCCGGCAGCAGCCAGGGGCGAAGTCACTTACTAAGTTCGAACGCGGAGTGAAGTTCGAGGATGTATGTTTCCGCTATCCCACGGCGCAGGGGTTACAGCTGAATCATGTGACGCTGGAGATTCCGGCGGGCGAAGTGGTGGCGCTGGTGGGTTCGAGCGGGGCGGGGAAGACGACGCTGGCCGGGATGGTGCCGCGCTTCCGCGATGTGACCGAAGGCGCTGTGACGATTGACGGCGTGGATGTGCGGGAGTTGGAGCTGGAATCGCTGCGCGCGATGATTTCGGTGGTGGCGCAGGATACGTTCCTTTTCAATGATACGGTGGCGAGTAACATCGCGTACGGCGCAAAGAAAGTGGATAAGTCGAGGTTAGTGCAGGCGGCGGAAGCGGCGCTGGCGCACGAGTTTATCGAGAAACTGCCGGAGGCTTACGAGACGGTGATCGGCGACCGGGGCGTGAAGCTTTCCGGCGGCCAGCGGCAGCGGTTGGCGATTGCGCGGGCGATTTACCGGAATTCACCGATCTTGATTCTGGATGAGGCGACGTCGCATCTCGATACGGAGTCCGAGATGCTGGTGCAGAAGGCGCTGGCGAATCTGATGGCGGGGCGGACGGTGATTGTGATTGCGCACCGCATTTCGACAATCCGGCGGGCGGACAAGATCGTGGTGCTGGATCAGGGGCGGATTGTGGAGATCGGCACCCACGCGGAGCTGATCGATCACGGGGGGATTTACAACCGGCTGCATGAGTTGCAGTATCTGGATGTGGATGCGGGCGTGGATGTGTGAGGGGGTTAGCGATTTTAATCACTCGTCACGGCGCGAAGTCTTCGAAATTAAAATACTGGCGATCAAATCTTCAGGCTGGAATCTCGCTGCCACGAAAGGAGTCTGTGTCGGCATCAATTGCGTATGCAATACGCATCCGTTCAAGTGCAAGCAATGTCTTTTCGTAGTGGATTGATGCCTTGGCAGGCGCGGTGTCACTCATTAACTTCACATCATCGACGATAGTGCGATGCGCAGCGTCCGGTGTCGGTGTTCCCCCGGGTGTTGGCTGAAGGTCATTGTGGTGCTGAAGGTAATTGAGTTCATAGGTAACGGGCGGATCGCAGTTTTGATCTGTTTCGTCCTCCGCAACACGGCATAATCCACCGGGCCAATCGGGCGTGACTTGTGAATCAGGATGAATGAAGATTCGAAGTCCTTTGAGCCCGCAAGATTCTGCGCGGTGCGCGCGAATGACGCCGGTTCCTAGAAATTGAGAGGTGTGACGCCATACCTCATCCGATATATCTGTCGTCAGTCGTAAGGCCCGAAAGGTGCCTTGGCCAATGCCCATCCGTGCCGGTACGTGGAACGAAACTAAGTCGCGCATGAGAGCCTGGGCAAACCACGTGGCGCAGTTTGCATCGCGGAATGCTACAAATGCCGAATCGGAAAAGACGACCGATTGGAGAGGATCGCCATTCATGAATTTGTTCACTTGGATGTCCAGCAACCGATGAAACGCGGCGAAGGTGCGCGTGAGCGGGTCTTCCGGGTGTTGCCCCAGCAGAGATTCCCGCAGTTCCGGCTTCGGAGTGTCGGCGTAACGGAAGCCATCGAGGGCGTCGGCACCCGGCTGACTTGCCATCACGATTGCAGAAAAGCCCAGAATATCGACAAACACGACTGTGCGCTCAGCGAGCATGTCCTTCGAGTTTAATTCAATCGACTTATAACTGCTTTCCAATTGATCCGCAGGGCAGGCAGCGGGGGCGCAACGCGGGCTCCACCTGTTGGTGTTGTGCCTGATTTGCCAACGATACAATACGGTATCGCAGCCACTAAATATCCAATGCCATTTACCATTCAGCCAAGTCGCGAATTTGTGGTCCGGCCGTCGTTGCCGGCGGCGCTCGGGCGCATGCAGGAGCTTGCGTACAACATTTTGTGGGCGTGGGAGCCGGCGATCCGCGTCATCTTCCGGCGGCTCGATCCGCAGCTGTGGAAGGAATCGAATTACAATCCGGTGGTCATGCTGGGCACGGTGCCGCAGGCCACGCTGGAGCGCGCCGCGGCCGATCCGCGCTACCTCTCGCTCTACCAGATTGCCTGCCAGCGGTTCGATGCCGAAACGCAGTCGCTGCCCGCGGCGGACGGCAAACTGATCGCCTATTTTTCCGCCGAGTACGGGCTGACCGAGTGTCTGCCGGTATATTCGGGCGGCCTCGGCATTCTCTCGGGCGACCACATGAAGTCGTCGAGCGATCTCGATCTGCCGCTGGTCGGCGTGGCGCTGCTCTATCAGCTGGGCTACTTCCGGCAGTATCTGAATTCGGACGGCTGGCAGCAGGAACGGTATCTGGAAAACGACTTCTACTCGCTGCCGATTCAGCCGGCGCTCGATGTCAACGGCGAGCAGAAGGTCGTGTACGTGCAGTTCCCCACCGGGCCGGTCGCGATCCGCGTCTGGATCATGCACGTGGGGCGGATTCAGATGCTGTTCCTCGATACCAACACGCCGCTGAATGCGAACCCGGAAGACCGCGCGATTGCCAGCCAGCTGTATGGCGGCGACAACGACACGCGCATCCGGCAGGAGATCGTGCTGGGCATCGGCGGCATGCGCGCGCTCGAAGAGCTGGGCTACAAGCCAACCGTGTTCCACATGAACGAGGGGCACTCGGCGTTTCTGGCGATCGAGCGCATCCGGCTGCTGATTGAACGCCAGGGTCTGACGTTCGAAGAAGCGCTGGAAGCGGCGCGCGTGAACAACGTGTTCACCACGCATACGCCGGTGCCGGCGGGGATCGATCTGTTCGATCCGGGCCTCGTGTATCACTACTTCAATCAGTTCTGCCGCGATGCGGGGATTGAGTTCGACCGCTTCATGGCGCTCGGGCGGCAGAACGCGCGCGATGCCGGCGAGCCGCTGTCGATGGCGATCCTGGCGCTCAACACCTCGTGCTGGCGCAACGCCGTGAGCCGGCTGCATCGGGATGTTTCGCAGGAGATGTGGCATCCGCTGTGGCCCGCCCTGCCGGTGGCCGAGACGCCCATCACATGGGTCACCAACGGCGTGCATATGCCGAGCTGGGTGAACGGCGATCTGGCTTCGCTCTACGACCAGTATCTGGAGCCGGACTGGCGCAGCCGCTGGGGCGATGCCGCGGTGTGGAATCAGGTGCGGGAGATTCCGGATGAAGAGTTGCTCGAAGTTCACCGGCGGCGCAAGCGGCGCCTGATTGCGTTCGTGCGGGAGCGCCAGACTGCGTCGGCGTACCGGCGGAAGGCGGCGGCGACGGAGGTGCGGCGCGCGGCCGAGGTGCTCGATCCGCATGCGCTCACCATCGGCTTTGCGCGGCGCTTTGCCACTTACAAACGGGCCACGCTGCTGTTCCGCGATGCCGAGCGGCTGAAGAAGATTCTGTGCGACCGGGAGCGGCCCGTGCAGATTCTGATTGCCGGCAAGGCGCATCCCAAGGACCAGCCCGGCAAGGCGTTCATTCGCGAAATCGTGCAGCTTTCGCGCGACGAGGATCTCTGGAAGCGCCTCGTGTTCGTGGAAGATTACGACATGAAGGTGGCGCGCGAACTGGTGCAGGGCGTCGACGTGTGGCTGAACAATCCGCGGCGCGGCGAAGAGGCCTGCGGGACGAGCGGCATGAAGGCGGCGATGAACGGCGTGCTGAATCTGTCGGTGCTCGACGGGTGGTTCGACGAAGCCTACGAAATCTCCGGCGGCTGGGCCATCGGGGATCGCGAAGAGTATCACGAGGAGCAGGACGCGCTGCACGCCTCGAGCATTTACTATCTGCTCGAAAACGAGATCGTGCCGATGTTCTACGCCCAGAGCGAGGGCAGCGGATCGAGCGAGTGGGTGCGCCGCATGAAGACGTCGATGACGAACCTGACGCCGGCCTTCGATGCGCGCCGCATGGTGCATGACTACACGCAGCGGCTCTACGATCCGGCGCACAAGCAGTGGGGCGCGGTGAAGGCGGACAATTTCACCGGAGCGCGGGAGAAGGCGGCGTGGAATGCGCGCGTGCACAAGTTGTGGCCGGAGGTGGAGTTCGCCGACGTGAGCCCGAGCCCGGGCGGGCCGGTGACGGCGGGCGGCGCGGTGTCGATCCACGCGGGCCTGCGGCTGGGCGAACTGGTGCCGGGCGATGTGAAGGTGGAGTGCGTGCTGGGCCGCATCGGGGCGAGCGGCGGGCTGGAAGGGACCGAAGTCGTGCTGCTGCCCTTTGCCGGGATGGATGGCGGCGTGGCGTACTTCTCGCGCGAGGTGACGCCGGCGCAGACCGGACGCCTCGGCTACGCGGTGCGCGTCAGCGCCAACCATTGCGAGGATCCCATGACGCGGCCCGTATCGGGGCTCATGAAGTGGAGCGGGCGCTGACGGGCGCGCCGCCGCCCGACCTGACCGCCGCTCCGGCGCTCGAAACCGAACGGCTGCGTCTGCGCGCCCACCGCGCCGACGATCTGGACGCCTGCGCGGAGATGTGGGCCGACCCGGCGGTTGTTCGATACACCATCGGCACTCCCTCGACGCGCCAGAAGACGTGGATGCGCCTGCTGGCTTATCGCGGGCACTGGGCTCTGCTGGGCTACGGCTACTGGGCGGTGGAGGAGAAGCTCACCGGGCGCTACATCGGCGAACTCGGTTTTGCCGATTTCCGGCGCGACGGCCTGCCTGCCATCGAAGGGCTGCCTGAGCTGGGTTGGGCGCTGCTGCCGCGGGCGCAGGGCAGGGGCTATGCCACCGAAGCGCTGCGGGCGCGGTG